>TARA_R100001460_G_scaffold266_10_pt1 | contig 20212 bp, 27 predicted proteins | sample TARA_R100001460 | Tara Oceans TARA_R100001460 (sample SAMEA2622190) | marine metagenome | biome: marine biome (ENVO:00000447); feature: surface water layer (ENVO:00002042); material: "saline water (ENVO:00002010), including plankton (ENVO:xxxxxxxx)" | depth 5 m | reverse complement strand
AATTTAGTATTTGTAGATGATATTATTGGTTATGTATCTCAGGAATGGTGGTATACAAATGGTAAGAAGTATTTGGAGGATGAAGGATTTAGAAAAGAAGTAAGTGATTTAATAAATAAAGTATAAATAAAAAAAAGAAAAAAGATGATAACAATAACAATAGTTTTTATGTCATTCATAGTGAATTGCCATCTGTTAGTTTATATAAGACAAGAACAAAAAAAATACCACAACATTATTTTTAAAGTCCAAGAGGATCAGTGGGATGAAATAATACAAATAGGACGAACTGTCAGAGCTATAGATAAGAAAATAGAAGACAGTACTATTAATAAAACAGAACTTCGGTTTAAAAAGTTTCATAGATAAATAGGGAATACCAGTTTAAATAGGTAGTTTGTATATTGTAGTATAATTTTAAAGGGTAAATATGAAAGATTTTAGTGGTTATAGTGATGACGATTTGTTAAATGAGTTAGATCATTTGAATTTAGAAATTAGTTGTGAGTTGGGTACTGAAAGAGGAACAACACTTGAGAAATTATTTTGGTTAGTAACGAAAGAACTTGAAAGAAGAGGAATAGACCCTATTACAGGTGAAGAAATTATTGTTGGTACTGATGTACTTGATGATGACTATGAAGAAGATGTTGAGGTTGAGGAGAAAGGTAATTTTGGGTTTGGTAGAGAGGAGGGTAGGTTTGATGAGTATGATTTACCTATTTAATGAATACCAGTTTAGATAGATAGTTCGTATATTGTAGTATAATTAAAAAAAGAAATATGTTTGAAAAAGAAATGTTGTTGGGATTGAGTAAAGAGATGAAACTAGGATTGTTGGATGATGCTAATAAAACTGGTGAGTATACAATCGTAATGCAAATGATGAAGATACTATTGGATGCACCTATAAGTGAGGGTGGTATTAGTAGTGATGAGATACAAGAAGTACTTGGTATGAAAAAACAGTACGGTAGGTTTAAATAAGAAATTGGTATTACTCACCTCGGCGAGAGGAATGACCAAGAAATGGTTGGGTTGCTTAAAATAGAGGGGAGCAGCGAGGTGAGTATAGATATTTGGTTTAAGGGTTTTAGCCATCAAAATAAAACCCATATCTTTTTTAATTATACAATCGCCAACGGCTCTACACCAACCCATGTGTAGGGCTTTAGGTGACCAAAAAACAAAAGTATATGACAAAGAGAGGTACAATAGCAATCATGCAAAAATTAGAGGCGCAATCATGGGTAGCACAAGATGAGTGGAAAGAGTTATATGGTACAGATAGCAAGCATTATCGCCACCTAGAAACACGTTGGAAAACATTGTACATGGTACTCAAAGCGTGCGGGTTCGATCCAAATTACGATCTACGTAACCAGATGCTCAGCCAAGATATCAAGGGTAGAGGGTTAGCGAGTGCTGGTTCGTATATTGTGGTATGATTAAAATGAGATTTATGGAAAATGTAATGGTGTTAAGGGAAAAAGTAATGGTTAATAATGTAGATGTCAAAAAGTTTGTTCTGTCTAGATACCCAAATCTTGATATTGCTCAAGTATGGAACAATTGGAACTGTGATACATTTAAGGTGTGGTATAATGATGTAAGTAAATATACAGGTAAGAAAAGAGTGTACACACTTACAGTTAGATTAATGGCTGATGGTAGTTTGGTAATTGGTAAGTATGTAAATAATAAGTGGATAACTAAAACTAAGTAATATGGTAGTTGGTATAGCAATATGGGTTGTGTTTATAATGTGTTTTAGTTGTATACTTGGTTATATTTTTTTTAAAAATTTAAATAAATAATATGGAAAAGGATAAATATAAATATTTTAGTTTAATATTAGGTTATATGATTAAAAATTTAAATAAGTAATATGAAAGTAAAGGTAAAAAAGCATTGGGATATAGACGATAGTTGGTACATAATACCAACAATAATAGTAGATTTAAAATGGCAATTTGTTGTATTTAGGTTTTTAAAATTTAGTTTGAATATAGATTGGTGTTAAGGGGGTAGTACCCCTTTATGCCGTACCGCGTGCGGCGGTATATATATGGTATATATATGGTAATACTATGGTAATACCGTACCACGCGCGCGGTTGTCAATACGCGGGTATGTGGTGGAAAAAGCCGGATTAGACACACTCATAAATCGTAAACGATCTACCAATATCGACTAGTATATACGAATATCCCCACGATGTAAACATAATTTTCAAAATGGGTAATTTTTTGTTTTCCCACGTATCCCAAATCTTTTTTTCATAAAAATTTTTTTTCATCGAACAAAGTATATACAGACATATATTTATAATTGATATGGGAAAAGAATTTTACTTAAAGGTATTAGCAATATTATTAATCGGAATATCTCCGTTTATAATGTTAATTACCTACGGGGAATTAAATTCAATCTCTCAGTATTGGACCACCCCATTACAACCACTTTTTATCATTTCAAACACAATAACAGCATATCTGCTATTTGAGATAAAAAATTGGAAAAAAGCAAGTATATTCCTAATGTTATTAACATCATTTTCAGTAGTTGATTTTGGAATATTACATAATATATTTGCGGGATTATTTTTCTTCTTCTCACTACAGGCGTTATGGGAGACTCAACGTTTAGGGGGATATATAATAGTTTATGGGATAGCAATGATATTACTTCCTTTTAATTTATTTTGGAGTGAAGTTATCGCTGTTTCAACATTATGTTCTTATCATCTCCACTTGTTAATATACAAAAAGAATCTCTTAAAAAAGAAACCATAGATAATGTATATATTTATATGCCTTGCATTATACCCAGCTTAAAACCTACTTGTTCACCCACATATTTATAATAAAATTACATGGCAAATTATACATTTCATAATCCTTCAGGTTCATCATATTTTACCTTTGAGACCGTAAGGAATTATAATGGTTTTTATGACTCTAGTTCGGGTAAATACGCATCGGGTTCATTTGATGGTTTTGTTAATTCTAATCCTGATCATGTGGTTCAATCTGATTATATATGGAGTCAAGTTATACCTCCCGGTACGTCATCTTTTAACTTTAATAATGCGGTTGATGTTCCTGTTTGTGGGGTAAAATTTAGGGGAACTGGTGAATTTACTGTAATTATAACAACTTAATAATATATACGTATGGCTATTTATACATTAACACCTGCGCAACTTAAGGGAGCAGGAATTTGTAATTCATTTGAACTACCTTCTTCTGGGAGTAGTCCTTCATATAATAATCAATATTCTTTTGAATTTAGAGAATATCCTTCTGAACCTTATTTTTCAACACCTGATCAATCTATTTTTGATTTAACTTCTTTATTTACTATATCTGCATGGGTTAGACCTCATGAGTTACAACCACCGGCAGATGAAGTTATAATAGATAAATCAAGTGGTAATCTTGGTGCAAATTCGGGTAATGGATGGGGACTATATCATGATAATAATGTACCTGGTTTAATGAGTTTTGATTTAAAAAACAGTAATACTAGATTTAGATTACAAGCATCCAATATTCCTTCAACTGATATTTGGTATCATGTATTAGTTACATATGAATCTCAAGTAGCAAAAATGTATATTAATGGGGTTGAGGAAGATAGTTTAACAACTTCTTTTGCATCATTAGGAACTAATTCTCAAGAGGTTATAATAGGAGCAACAACACCATCTGGAACTGCTAATTATTCTGGTTCTTTACAAAATATTTCTATATGGAATGTTGCTATGAATCAAAGTGAAATAGATGAAATATATAATTTAGGAACCCCAACTGATTTAAATAATCATTCTCAAGTTGCAAATGGTATAGCATGGTGGCAAATGGGAGGTAATGGTTTAAGTGGGTCATTTTCTGGGAATTGGACTGAATTGAATTGTTTTGATAATGCAAGTTACATTATGACCTCAGCTAATGTATTAGAAACAGATAGAATAGAAGAAACTCCATAATAATATTTGGAGATTATAAAGATATTTCGTATACTAAGGTATAAATTTAAAAAATAAAAGTTATGTTAGAATTAATTAAAATGAATAAAAAAAGAGTAGGAGATTTAATTATTGGAGCAATTGCAATAGGATTATTTGTTTCTTACTTTTTTACAGGGTTTATTGTTCTCCCATTTATATCAGGTTGTTTTGTAGGAGAAAGATTTATTAACCCATTAATTTTCAAAAACGATGGAGAATAAAGAATTCAAATCAAGAAAATTAACCACAGCAGACGGAACTATAATGTATATGTTTAATGGGAAACTACACAATTGGGAAGGACCAGCACTAATCCCAGAAGGTAATATGAGAAAACGTGAATATTATTTAAATGGTATTAAAATGTCAGAACCAGAGTATAAAGATGCTTTAAGAAGACGTGAAGGATTACCATGGTATAAAGGTTCTAGTGCTAATGCAAGATTTTAATAATGAAAAGAATTACAAATGAAGAAGCTAAAAAATTTGTACCTTACGATCGCACTCGCACTTCACTTCCCCCTTCACATTTTACGGTTAAAGTTGAAAAAAATGGTTGGGAAAAAATAGAATACTATACTTATAGATTAAGACAAAGCATAGATGGAGGGAATGGAGATCAATCAGTATATGTTCTAGAAAATCCCTCAATGCCAGGTATATTAAAAATAGGATATACTAAGGGTGACCCAAATGATAGAGCCGATAAGTTAAGTAAAGCAACAGGTGTTCCAACCCCATATAAAGTAGTATTTTCTTATAATTGTTTTAATGGTGAAAGAATTGAACGGGCTACTCATAAAAAATTACAAAAATATCGTATAAATAATGATAGGGAATTTTTTAAGATTGATATAGAAAAAACAAAAAGTGTTATTAAAGAAATAGGTTTACAATATGATTAATATTTATCAAAAAACATACCAAATGGAATTACATGATTTACAAGATAAGTTATTAAATTTACAAAATACATTAACAAATATACACCTTATTAGAGATGAAATTTGGAGATACCACCCTGGTAATGAAAATTTTATTAATCCTATTAAAGAATATGACGAAATTATCTCTCAAATAGATAAAATAGAAAGAGAAATTAGTAGTGTAGAATTGGATATAATTCGTTTAAGATCTGTTAATTAATACGTTTATTTAATCATAAAATATGAATATAAACGAAATATTTGGTTTATTTGGATTTAACAAAGATAACGACAATTCTGTAAAAAAATTACAAGAAGAAGTAGATAGTTTTAAAGAATCTCCACATTTTAAGTTTGGGATGTTTTATAAAATGTTGGTAAATGGTCAAAATTTTCAACAACAACTTATGGGATTTTTTACCAATTCAAACCTAGACAATGATTTTAATACTGGGCTGGATGAAATAGGAGACTATATGTTATATTCCAGGGCATATTATTGGGTTCAGGAAATAGATTTTGGTAATGAGGATTGGATAAGTGCTATAGATTACTATTGTGATGAAGAAATAGTTGAATGTATCAAACTTTCTATTGAACATTTTGAAGAAATTGAAGAATACGAAAAATGTGGGTTATTAAAAAAAGTACAAGATTTAACAGAAAAACATCTTTTTCTAAAAAATTTAAAGAAAACTTGATTTTCTAAAATATCCTTATTACCTTTAATTTATATTTGATTATTTAAACATAAAAATTTAAAATGTTTAATATAAAAATAAAAAAAATAATTAAATAAAATATGAAAAATAAAAAATTATTATTGAGACGCATGCAAACTTTAGAGGGTATGCTTAAAAAGATTAGATTATCTCTTAGTGAAAACAATGTTTCTAAAGCAAGAGAACTTTTAAATGAAACACTTGAATTAAGGCAGGATATGGAATCAATAGTAGAAAGAGAAAATTAAATTAAAATAAAAGTTATGAAATTAAAACCAGAACACATCCAAGCAAATTGGGGAATATTTTTAACCAATATTGAACAACATATTTCTTCCCCTAGAAAAGAAAAACTATTAGATTTTTATAAAAAATATGAAGATCGTATAATGTTAATGCCTGCTGCTCATAAAAAAGAATACCATAATGCTTTTCCAGGAGGGTATGTAGATCATGTAAATCGTGTTGTTGCAGCATCATTTAGAATTTATGATGTATGGTGTGAATTTGAAATGGATAGATCTACATTTACTATTGAAGAATTAGTATTCTCTGCTATTAATCATGATTTAGGTAAAATGGGTGATGAAGAAAATGAATCATATATCCCTCAGACTGATAAATGGAGACGTGATAAGTTAGGTGAAGATTATATGTTTAATAAAAAAGTACCATTTGCATCTGTTCCTGATAGAGGATTATTTTTACTCCAATCACATGGTATACAATATTCATTTAATGAAATGTTAGCTATCCAGACACATGATGGTTTATATGATGAAGCGAATAAAAAATATTTATTTGCATTCATGCCAGAACAAAAACCACGTACATCCTTACCTTTTATAATTCATCAAGCTGATTTAATGGCAGCTCGTGTTGAGTTTGAACGTGAATGGTTACCAAAATTAAATGGGGAACAAGGGTCCGTGGAGAAGCTAAAGGAAAATTATACATTAGGAACAACACCAAACTCATCTAAAAAATTGTCCACTAAAACAAAAGCTTTAGGTTCGATGAAAAGTGATGGTTTGAAAAATATGTTAGACAACTTATGATACCTTTAATAATAACAGTTTGTGTACTTTCAGTTGTAATTGTAATTTTAGGATGGACAACTTACAATTTGATGAAAAAACAAGAAAAATCAGAAGATATTCTTTTAGGTTACATGGAATATTTAGATAAGTTTTCTAGAGTAATTGAAATATCTAATAAAAAATTAAAAGAAGTAGATAATAAGAGAATATTTGAAAAAGATGATGATGTAGGGGTTATATTTGATTCAATTTTAAAAATACAAGATATTTTAAATGAATTTACAGTAAAAAAGATAAAATAAATTATGGCCCCGCGAAAAGCAAAAAGTAAAAATTACTTTACTAAGGATACAGAGAATGCTATTATGTTATATAATAGTACTTCTTGTCCTCACCAAAGAAGTAAAATATATGAAAAAGAAATACATTACCCTTTCTTTAAACTTACCCAAAACATTATCCACACATTTAAATTTTACCATACAGAAGTAGAAAATTTAGAACATTTACAACATGAAATTGAAGTATTTCTTTTAGAAAAAATGAAACTATTTCACCCTGTAAAAAGTGCAGATAATAAGATAAGAAAAATAATACATAAAGAATTTAATGAACCATATAGTGGAAGTTTTATTGATTACATGCCTGAAAATGAAATAAAATGCTCCCCACAAGAGATACAAGAATATGTTAATACTCTTAATGTATCCCCTGAATGTTATAATAAATTAATAAAAATAACCCCAGCTAAGGCATATTCATATTTTGGAACTATTGTAAAAAGGTGGTGTATTTTATATAATGAAAAAAATTATAAAAAGAAGGTTTCTTCTGTTCCTGTTGGTGAATTAGAAAAAGATGACACCCATTCTTATTCTTTAGAATTATCTCCTAATGATAAATTATCTTATTTTATAGATGAATATGTTAAATATATCTCGGATAATATCTTTACTTTATATCCTAAAAATATTGACGCACAAATAGCGGATTCAATATTAGAATTATTTAGAAAAAGAGATTCTATAGATGTATTCAATAAGAAAGCTTTATACATTTATATACATGAAATGTTACCTAATGTTAAAACCCCTAAAATAACTAAAATAGCTAATAATCTATATGCTATTTTTAAAAAACATTATATTTTCTATATAGAAAACGGGTATATTAATTTCTAATTCTTTTATAGTTTCATATTTATAAATAAATGACATGGGAAACCTAGAATCAAATGTTTTTGGGAAGAAAAAATTTTCTGATATTCTAAAAGAAATTTATGACAACCAAAAAAGAAAAGAAACACAAATTTCAGCTTTAATAGGAGAATTAAAACCTTTAATTAATGATTTAGGAGATGCTACTTTAGTAGTACCTCTTATTAAAGAATATATGGAACTTGGAATTAAAAATGATGAGCAATTAGTTAAAATGGCTACTATTGTTCAACGTACTCTTGCTTCTAATAAATCCGAAGAAGAAGGTTTTGGTATGACCGAAGAAGAAAAAGCTCAACTTTTTAAAGAAATAGAAAAATTTAAACCTAAAAAATAATGTCACATAAATTTGGATTAGGTAATATGGTTAATAATTCCTTAGGTGGAAGTATGGGGAATACCGGGGGTTTTTCTTCACCTAAAACTAATCTAATATTAAAAGTAAAAGACATTATTTTAGATGAAAACCATCCTAAATTTAACCCTAACTTAGGTTTCTCACAGATAGGTACTATATTTGGGGTCGAAAAAACATTACAAAATTCTGCTACCCCTAGAACCTATATAGCAAAACCTTCAAACCCAAATAGTAAAAATTTTCCAATTCCTGGAGAAAATGTAAAATGTTTTTCTAATTCTGCTCCTAATTCTCCAACCCCTGTTTGGGTATATGAATCTACCCCAATAAGTGATTATGGAGTATTATCCCCCCATTCAAATCAATCACCATCTCCAACAGTAAATACCCAACCTTCTTCTCAACAAATGTCATATGAGGATGTTTCTGAACTGGGAGTTTTTAATATAAAAGATGAAAAAGAATCAGAAGAATTAAAAAATGTAATTAATTCGTCAAACCCTTCTCAAAACACTTTTATAGAAAAAGATAATATTAAGTCTTTAATGTATTATAGTGGAGATATTTTATATGAAGGAAGATGGGGGCAAAGTATAAGATTTGGCTCAACAACTAAATCAAAAAGTCGCATTCAAAATAATTATTCATCAATAGGAAATAATGGTGATCCTATAATGATAATTAGAAATGGACAAAGTAAAGTATTAAATACTGTTGGTATTGAACCTATTGTTGAGGATATTAGAAATGATTTATCTTCAATTTATTTAACTTCTACACAACAACTTAAAGGCTTTAAAGTTGCTGGAAATGAAAACTATAGTGCTTTCCCTAGTTCTTTTCAACCTATACCTCCAAGTTTATATTCAAAACCCCAAATAGCTATAAATTCAGATAGAATAGTAATTAATGCTCAAGAAAATAGCATATTATTAAGTGCTAAAAAACAATTATCTATTTCAATAGAAGGAGAAATAGATTCTGAAACAGGAGAACAAAAAGGAGGAGTTGGGATAACATCTCCTGCTTTTTATATTGGCTCAAATAAAATTAGATTAGGTAGTAATGATGCAAAAGAACCAATTTTAAAAGGTAATATTACTGTTAGTTTACTTAAAAGTTTAGTTGAATCTGTAGAAAAATTAGCCCAAATATTAGAAGTTGAAAAAAATTGGCCACAAGGAGCATTGGTTACTTCTAATAATACAATTGCTACAAATGCTAAAACTACATTACAAGATTTATTAAAACAATTAAATTTAGACGAAAGTAAACCTGATAGTTTAAAATCATATACTTCTAAAGTTAAATAATGTCTGAAGAATATCAAATAACATCATCAATAGAAGTAACAGCTTCAATTGATTTATCTAAGATTTTAGAGATTTTAAATGTCCCTTATTCTGATCTTATACTTTCATCTTTAGAAACTGGTAGTAATGAAACTGAAACTGAAACAACCTCTTCAGAAGATACTTCCCCTAAAACTATTGAATTTGTTCCTATAAAAGGTACAATAGTAGATTCTGAAACTCTTACACCTATAAAAGGAGTAACTGTTTTAAATGTTTTAAAAATACCTAAAAGAACAAATGAAAAAGGAGAATTTGAAATAAAAGTTCCTTCAATATTAAATACCCCATTTAACCCAACCAAATTCCCAGTTAACATTATTAAAAGAAAATATTCTCCTTTAACAATCATTCCATATACATCAACAACAGATGTTAAAAAAGATTTAGGAATTATTAAATTAGATTCAACTGATATATCTTTACTTGAAGATATAAGAGAATTTTTTAAATTTGAAGATAGAGAAACTAAAGAATATGTAGAAAAGGATGTAACAATAGAATTCCATATAGAAAAAGAATTAAATGTATCTATAGATAATTTAAAAAAATTAGTTATTCCTTTATTACTTGGATTATTAGCACAATATGGTGTTTCTAAAGTAAAACAATTAATAGAAGAAAATAAAGATGGGATTACTGATGAATTAAAGCAACTTATAACTTGCCCCCCTCAAGAAGATTTATCTAAGATTATAGAAACAAAAAATAAACTTGTAAAACAAATTAATGATGTTTTTAAAACTATTAATAGAACAACAGAAATATTGTCTATAACTCAAGCAATTTTAACCCCAATTGAAATATTACTTCCAATTTTAAAAAATGTTCCTATTGCTAGTGCTACTCTTGTTAATTCTGTTAGAAATGCTATAGGATTTTTGGAAGAACTAATTCCTAAACTTTCTTTTGCTAATTCTATATTATTATCTATTTTAGTTTTATTAAGAAATGTGTTATTACAAGTTTTAAATATATTAAAACTTTTAGATCTAGTAACAGAATATTGTTCTTCTTTAGATGGGACCCAACAAAACCAAATATCTTCAGAATTAATAGATTTCACTCAAGAACAATCCCAACAGTTATCTCCTGTAGTAACAAATGTAAATGGATTTAAAATGGGTGTGGAAACTGAAAAAACAACTAATACATTAAAACGTAGAAGAGCTATAGCTCAAAATAAACAAGGAGTAACAATGTTGAAAGGAGAATATTCTTTTAGTTCAATTGATCAAATACTTATTGATGAATTAGTATTTTATATACAACAAAATAATTTAAAAGCAGATTAACCCTATATTTATAAACACATATGAAAACCGAAGTACTTAAAAAATTAATTAAAGAAGCAGTAAAAGAAGCAATTCAAGATGAATTGAAGGATATTTTATTAGAAGCTGTTAAAACTCCTAAAACACAAATTGTAAGAGAGTCTATACAACCTAATACAACTCCACCACCATCACCAAAACCAACTTATACAGAACCTACTATGGATATTAAGCAAAAATACGCTGATATAGTAGGTGAAACTGCTATAAGTATGACTAGTAGAGATGTTTCTTCTTTTAACCCACAAGGAGTAGATCCTGTAAATGGAAATTTAGGTAATGGTGAAGTTGGAATGGACACAATAATGGGACTTTTAAATACTAAATAATGGCATTTGGTGCTAGACAAATAAATCCTTTAGACTTAGATAACAGTATTGCTGTAGGGATTAATCTTCCTTTAAATGGTAATGCTGTATTTAAACCAAATTTTCAAACTAAAGATGCTATTAAAAGTAGTTTAATTAATTATTTTCTTACAAATCCTGGAGAAAGATATCTTAATCCTGGATTTGGGGGTGGATTAAGAGAATTTATTTTTGAACAAATTAATAGTGAAAGTTTAGATTTTTTAAGAGAAGATATTAATAACAAATTAAATTCAAATTTCCCAAATTTAAATATTAATGATGTTGTATTAACAGGAAATTCAGAAGAAAATAGAATAACAATTAATATAAAGTACTCAGTACCTAGTACTAATATTTCTGATGAAATAATAATAGATTTATAAAATGGCTAATGAATTAAAACGAGATATAAAGTATATTAATAGAGATTTTAATAGTTTTAGGTCTAGGTTAATAGATTATTCTAAAACATATTTTCCTCAAACTTTTAATGATTTTACACCTGTTTCTTTAGGGATGATGTTTATGGAACAAGCTTCATATGTAGGAGATGTTTTAAGTTTTTATCTAGATAATCAAATCCAAGAAAATTTCATACAATATGCTAGACAATCAAATAATATATTTGAATTAGCATATATGCTTGGTTATAAACCAAAACTTTCTTCTGCATCTCAAGTTGTTGTTAGTTTTTACCAACAAATCCCTTCGAAAACTTCAGGATCTAGTATTGTCCCTGATTTTGATTATGCTTTAAGTATAAACGAAAATACACAACTATCATCAATTTCTACTAATTTTATTTTAGGAGACAAAATAGACTTTTCAGTCTCTAGCTCCCAAGACCCTACAGAAATAACAGTTTACCAAATCTCAGGAAACCAACCCCAATATTATCTTTTAAAGAAAAACAGAAATGTTATTTCTTCAACTGTTAAAACTGTTTCTTTTAGTTTTACTACTCCTGAACCATTCACAACAGTAAATTTTAATTCAAATAATTTTATAAAGATTTTAGATATAAAAGATAGTGATGGGAATTTATGGTATGAGGTAGATCATTTAGGACAAGAAATGGTTTTTAATTCTGTTTCTAATACTAACATTAATTACCCTAATAAAGAAAATAATATTCCATATATCTTAAAATTATTAAAAACTCAAAGGAGATTTTCTACAAGAATTAAATCTTTAAATGAAATTCAAATCCAATTTGGTGTTGGTTCTCCTAATGATACAACTGAAGAAATTGTTCCTAACCCTAATAATGTAGGTTTAGGTTTACCATTTAAACAAGATAAATTAACTTCTGCTTATTCTCCTACTAACTTCTTATACACCGGAACTTATGGTATAGCCCCAGCTAACACTACTTTAACAGTAAGATATTTAGAAGGAGGAGGTGTTAATTCAAATGTTGAAGCTAATACTATTACAAATATATCCAATACTAATGGTGTGTTTTTTAATAAACAAAACTTAAATTCTACAACAGCAGAATACATATTTAATTCTGTATCTGTTAATAATTTATTAGCAGCCACAGGAGGTAAAGGAGGAGATACATTAGAAGAAATTAGACAAAATACTTTATCATTAATTTCCTCCCAAAAAAGATCAGTTACTTCAGAAGATTATTTAATTAGAGCATTAAGTATGCCATCTGATTATGGTTCAGTAACTAAAGCATATATTGAAAAACCAAAAATCACCGATAGACAAATTTCTACAATAGAAACTCTTTGTTTGTATGTTCTTACCCAAAATTCCCAAGGACAGTTTGATTATGCAGGAAATACTTTAAAACAAAATTTACGAACTTATTTATCACAATACAGGATTATAGGTGATAATATTGAAATTAAAGATGCCTATATTATAAACATAGGTATTGAGTTTGAAATTATAGTATTACCTAATTATAATAATAATAATGTTTTAACTAAATGTATTTCTTCTCTTCAACAATATTTTAATAGAGATAATTGGCAATTAAACCAACCTATATTTTTAAAAGATTTATTTATTTTGCTAGATAAAATTGAAGGAGTACAAACAGTTAAAGACTTAAAAATATTTAATAAAGCTGGTACTACTACAGGATATTCTCAATATGCTTATGATATAGATGCAGCTACTCAATTCAAAACCATATATCCTTCTTTAGATCCTAGTATATTTGAGGTTAGATACCCTAATGAAGATATTAAAGGTAGAGTAGTTCCTTTGTAATTATATATTTATAATAAAATATTATAAATGGCCGTTTATAAAATATTCCCTACTAAGGATACTACATTATATTCATATTACCCTACTATGAATACAGGATTAGATGCTATTTTAGAAGCATCAAATACTATAAATATAGATGGTAATCCTATTATATCAAGATATTTAATTGAATTTGATACAACCGAAATCCAAGATATTATTAATAATAAAATCTCAGGAAGTGAATTTGATGTTTATTTACAAAACAATATCTCAACAGCTCAAGGTATTAATACTGATGTAGAATTAGAAATTTTTCCTTTAGCCCAATCTTGGAATAATGGAACAGGGCATTATTTAGATATACCCAATGTAACAGATGGAGCCTCTTGGTCTTACAGAAACACCTCAGGATCAAGTATTTGGAATATGAGTGGTAGTATCAATGGATATGGATATACAGGTTCATTTGATTCAACACTTTCATCACAAGGTGGCGGTTCTTGGTTTACATCTTCAACTTTAATTCCCCAAATTACAGAATCATTTGGATTAAGATCTGAAAAAGATTTAGAGTTAAATGTAAAAGATGTTGTGAATTTATGGTATAGTGGATCTATCCCTAATTATGGGTTTTTAACAAAATTAAGCTCAAGTTCTGAATTTGATTCAAATTTGGATAATCAACCTATCCTCAAATACTACAGTGTAGATACAAATACAATCTATCCTCCCCAATTAGAATTTAGATGGAGGGATTATACTACAATAACCCCTGATTCCTCTTCCATTGTGTCAACTAAACAAATCAAATTATCTCTTGATGATAATCCAGGTGAATTTTTTCCTAGTAGTATAAATAGATTTTATATAAATGTAAGTCCTTTATATCCTACTCGAACTTATCAAACAAGTTCTTTATTTACAAATACAAACTATTTACCTTCTTCTTCATTTTATGCAATAAAAGACTTGGCTACTAACGAATTTGTTATTAATTTCGATACTAAATATACCCAAATTTCTTCTGATAATAGAGGAAATTATTTTGATGTTTATATGAGTGGTTTAGAACCTGAAAGATATTATAAAGTTTTAATTAAAACTGAAATTGGTGGTTCTACTTTAATACTTGATGATGATTATTATTTTAAAGTTATTAACGGATGAGTAAAAATGTAGAATTTAATAAACAAGTATTTAATAAAGCACAATATGAGAGAATTATTGATACTTCTTTTAAACAATTAGGGGTTAAAACTATACAAGAACAACTTGAACAAGTTCCTACTGTTGAAGAATTTTTTCAACTATATGATGAGTTATTTTATAGTATAAATGAATTAGGACCTATAAATTCTCATGAGTATTTAATTAAAAAAAGCAGTGAATATATAGGTTTTGAAGAACAAAATGAAATCATAGAAGCTCTTCAAAATGAAATAGCTCAATTACGAACTGAATTATTAAATATTCAAAAAACTTCAATCGAAAATCAAACAAATATTAATCTAGATGAATTATCTAATAACACTTCATTAAATTTAAGTTCCTTAACAAATACTAGAAACTCAGCTGGAAGTGAATACTAAAATATTTAAATAAAAAATGTCAAGTCAAGTAATTGAAATAGATCCTTTAAGTTTTACCCAACAACTCTACTCAGAAAGTGAAGTAAACTTAATATCATCTAATGAAATTCCAACTTCTTTTACTTCTCAAAGTTATGTAGAGTTTTTTGTATATGATAATTCTAATAATATATCTTTTGAAAATTATAATTTTTTAGATTATACTGTTTTAAATAATGGACAATCTGCTCTTACAGGTGATCTTTCTACTATTCAACTTTTTCCAAGTAAAGCTGTAGAAAAGAATTTTGAAAGTATTGGGGAATATAATACTTATTTTAATTTTTTAAATAAAAAAATAGGCTCAAACTTACAATTATTATATATATCTTCAATATCTCCCGACAGAACGGAATTAAGATTAAGTAGTAATAGTTTATCTAATTTAGACTTAGTTGAACAGTCTTTACAATTTATACAAGAAAGAGAAAATAGTGAATATTTTTTAGATTTTTATTTAAATTTTGGAGTTAATAATTTATATATAGCTAATAATCTAGATTTAGAAAATAGCAATCCTGATAATCCTTCTATTTTAGTTAAACTCTATTCCCCACTACCAGAAGATTTAGATGTTAATTCTACTTTATGGATAGTAACCACAGTTGAAGAACCAAGAGCTTACCAAGTAATTTTTGAAGATGATCCTATAATAATTAAAGATACAGTTAATATAGGTGGACCTAATTTTAATATAGACTTAAAAGACCAAGTAAATAATTCAACTGATTTACTTTCTTATTCTTCTTTACTTTTAACCCAACAAACAAGTTCTTTAAATCAAATAAATCATTTATTAGATAAAAAAGAAATTAATATAAATATAGATTACACCAAATTCCCAGAATTTACTCACTTTAGTTCAGCTCAAACTAGATTAGAAAATTTTTATTACAAAGTTAGTTTATTAGAGTCATACTCTTCATCAATATCAACCTTAGATAATACAACCTCCTCTGCTGATACAAGTGGAAGTAAAGCTGTTTATGAAAGCAAAATTAGTAATATAATTAAAAATTTTGATGGGTATGATTATTATTTATATTATGAAAGTAGTTCATATGCTTGGCCTAAAACTACATCTACTAAACCATATGAATTAGCAAAAATATCCAGCCCCGAAGTTGTTAGTTGGTTTGGGAGCTCAAATGAAGATAGCCCTATATATGGTGGATTAACACTCTCAGCTTCATTATTTGATAGGGATAATAAAGATAATCTTAAATTTTCTATTCCTGAATATTTAAGAAATGACCCAAATAATGCACAATATGAACTATTTGTTGATATGGTTGCCCAGCACTATGATAATATTTGGATTTATCATAAAGAATTAACCCAAAAATATGATGCTGATAACCGTTTAAATCAAGGTATATCAAAAGATATAGTTTCTGATGCTATTAAAGATTTTGGGGTTAAATTATACCAAAATAACTTTTCAAATGATGATTTATACACAGCATTTTTAGGATTAACACCTGATGGAGGATTATTCCCATTCCCAAACATAACAGGATCATTACCTACCCCAACTGGGTTTGAGTATGTTAATACTTTAATATCTGCTTCTAATGATATTATACCATTAGATGATGTAAATAAGTCGTTATATAAACGAATTTATCATAACATACCATACTTATTAAAAGCAAAAGGTACTATACCTGGTTTGCGCGCTCTTATAACTTCTTATGGTATTCCTGATACAATATTAAGAATAAACGAATATGGAGGCAAAGATAAGATTAATGTAAATGATTGGGATCATTGGCAAAGAGAATTTAATTATGCTTTTAAAACTGATGGAGATAATTTTATTACTTCTTCATGGGATGCTTCTTCACCTTGGAATAGTGCATCTGATGTACCTGACACTGTAGTATTTAGATTTAAAACTAATGGTTTACCTACATCCAATATTCCTTATTCTCAAAGTTTATGGAATAAAAATAACAACTCTCATTTAGTTTTAAGATACACAGGATCTGCTTATACAAGTGCTTCTTATTCTGGGTCAATTATAGACCCTTATTACCAATATGCTTATTTAGATTTTTATCCTTCATATACAAGTAACCCCACAGTTTCTTGTAGTGTATATTTACCATTTTTTGATGGAGATTGGTGGTCTGTAATGATTAATAGAACTGTAGGAAGTACTGATGAATTTAAGTTGATTGCTGCTAATAAAACATATAAAGAGGGAAATAATGGAACCCAAATTGGTTTTATTGAATCATTTACAACCCAGGTTGATGGTTCAGATTGGGATCTTAATGTAGTTCCTTCTATTTTTGCTTCTAGTAGTACTATAAATGGAAATTCCTACACCCCATTTTCAGGATCTTTACAAGAAATTAGATATTATACTGTTCCTATTAGTGAGAGTGTATTTAAAGACTATGTAATGAATCCTCACTCAATTGAGGGTAATACAATAAATAGTTCACCTGATGAATTGATTTTTAGAGCATCTTTAGGGGGAGAACTTTACACAGGATCAGTTTCAATACACCCAAAAATAACAGGTTCATGGGCTATAACTCAATCTTTTACTGATGGAAGTGATAGTAATTTTTATTTTAATACAACACCAACATTTGTACCTAATGTAGAAACATTTTTTGCAGATCAACCTGTAGCTGGTTTAAGAAATATAATTAAAGATAAAATTAGAATTGAAAATAATGTAATACCTGAAGGTAATACTTTATCACCATTTATGTCATTATCCCAAATGGCAAATGTATCTCAAAGTTATACTCCTGGTATAAATTATTTAGAGGTAGCATTTTCTCCTACAAATGAGATAAATGAAGATATAATGGACCAAATTGGGTATTTTAATATGGGTGATTATATTGGTGACCCAAGATTAAGATCCTCATCAGCTACTTCATACCCTGATTTAGATAATTTAAGAAATGATTATTTTGAAAAATATACAAAGAATTACAATTTAAAAGATTTTATACGTTTAATAAAGTTTTTTGATAATTCTTTATTTAAAATGATTAAAGATTTTGTACCTGCACGTACAAGCCTTGCCTCTGGTGTAGTTGTAAAACAACATTTATTAGAAAGAAATAAATACCCACAACCACAATTATCTTTTGAAAATGAAATCTATACTGCATCAATTGATATGGTTGCAATTTCAGGTGGTGCCGCAGGTGTATTTAATGAATTTAATACTGTAACTAATACTTCTCAAAGTTGGTACGAAACAGTTGAAACTATATCAGGCTCAGTTACAACATTTCATGATTCACAAGAAGAATTTTATAATGGAGAATTAAGTGGCTCACATATAGTTGTTTCAACTCAAAACTTTAATGCTGGATGTGATCCTTATAAAAAAATTAACCCAAGAGCAATAGAATATAATGGCGTAAGAGTTTACAGTGGAAGTGTTTCAGGTGAAAATTATTTATTTGGTGAATGGATGAGTGATAATAATCACCCTACAAATGGATATGTATCAATGTATTATACTAAAACAGAATTTCCACTCCCTGTCCCTGACCCTAATGATGTTATGTAATTTTAAAAATAAAACAGAATGCCCTCTTTAAATAATGATGGAATAAGATATATAAAAATATCTAGAATAGATAAGAATGGAGTTGACCAAACTCCTACTCTTCAATCTCTTAATAAGATAACTATACCTTATAGTACAGGGGACATTACATATACTGTTATTAACATAACCGAAAGATTAACATTCTTTCTATATTATGTAAATCTTGCAGGAGTTGAATGGGATGATAGAGCTGAAATAAAATATGATTTTACAGGATCCATTTTAAATTCATCTAAAAGATATCAAACTACCCAAGATATGTCAGGTGCACCTGATTTATATATTAAGTTTCCTATAATATCTTCTTCAAATGATAATTTAAATTTTTTAAATCTTGGGCCTTCTACTAATTTTGATAATAATAATTCTTTAAATACATATAGACTTTTAACCTACCCCCAAGAAACCCTCCAAATTAATTTTTCAGGATCAGTAATGTTTGAACCCTTTACTAGTGGATTTGGTGTATCATCTGAAGTTGCATTAGTTCTCTTAAAAAAAGATGGAGTTGAACCTATATTACTTCAATCCTCCCCTTATAGTATTCCTTCTTCAAAACAATCTTTTACTTTAAATAAAACTCTCCCAATAACATCAAGTTTCCATATATCTGCTTCATTATCTTCAAGTTTGCAGCCTGGAGATTCTTTATTTGCAGCTTTGGGTGCTTTCCCTACTTCAGGAAATGAACAAGTAACTGCTTCTTTTACCTCAGATACAACCTTTACAATTTCCTCTTCAAATGCAACAGGTCAACAAGTTGGACTAGTTGCAGAACCATATTTTGGTTCAAATGATTTTAATAGAGCACTTGATTGTCAACCCTTATTAAATAATGCTGAAAGAGTTAGAAGACATAATTTATATCAAGATATTGATTATTCTGCTGGGGTAAATGAACCTGTTAATTTTGATTTATTAATAAGTGGGAGTGCTACAAGAGCTGAAGTACAATTTTCAAACTATACAACTCGTAGACATATAATACCACGTTATATAGGTTCAAAATCAACCTCTCAAGAATTAAATACTTGGACAGAAGGAGATACTGGAACTTATGGTAAAACACCAACAGTAGAAAGTCTTAAAACTGTTGTAGCATATTGTGATTTTATAGGTGGATGGCCTCCTGAAAGAATGAATGCCTCAACAGCACATATCTTATATATTATTGACCAAGATGGTAATATTGGAATTCCAAATACTTCCGAAAATTCTTTATCTAATGTACAAGGTGCTTTTCAAACTGGAGAAAGATTTAGAATAAGCTCTGAAACTATTGGGTCTGGTGAAGCTACACCTTTTAGAACAGTAATTAGAGGTGGACAAAGGCTTGAACCTATCCTATCTACCCAAAGTGGTAGTGTACCTGGAGCACAATGGACAGAGATTGAATTAGTAGATATTCAAGCAACCTCAGGTAGTGCTGTAGGGGATTTTCAAAACACTGGATATGTAGCAGAAACT
>TARA_R100001460_G_scaffold3427_5_pt1 | contig 20219 bp, 17 predicted proteins | sample TARA_R100001460 | Tara Oceans TARA_R100001460 (sample SAMEA2622190) | marine metagenome | biome: marine biome (ENVO:00000447); feature: surface water layer (ENVO:00002042); material: "saline water (ENVO:00002010), including plankton (ENVO:xxxxxxxx)" | depth 5 m | reverse complement strand
GTCAGCAATGATTAGTCTATCTGACCTAGCTGATGACAGGATGCGCCATTGTAAATCAGGCAACTGGTGGGATGAGAACGTAAACCGCTCTTACGCAAACAACAGCGTTTCCTACACACGAAAGCCAGACATGGGTGCATTTCTACGTGAGTGGACATCATTGTATGAGTCCAAGTCAGGTGAGCGGGGAATCTTCAACCGTCAGGCGGCACAGGCACAAGCCAAGAAATCTGGTAGGCGTGACCCAGACCATGCATTTGGCACAAACCCGTGCGGAGAGATTTTATTGAGGAGTATGCAAACTTGTAACCTCTCAGAGATTATCATCCGCCCAGAGGATACTGAGGAGACACTTACACATAAGGCATACATTGCGGCACTTCTTGGTACGCTACAGTCATCCCTTACTGATGTAAGATATCTGCGTAGTTCTTGGAAGAAGAATATGGAAGAGGAGAGACTTCTAGGCGTTAGCTTTACAGGCATTCTCGACAACCCACTAATGTACCAAGGCGAAGACTTGCCTGACAGACTTGAAAAACTGAAGGCTGTTGTAGTTGATACTAATAAGAAGTGGGCAGACAAGCTGGGAATCCAACAGTCTACTGCTACAACCTGTGTAAAGCCGAGTGGTACGGTTAGTCAGTTGGCTTCTGTAGCCTCTGGTATTCATCCAAGATATGCCAAGCATTACATCCGCCGTGTTCGTGCAGACGTTAAAGACCCTCTGGCTACATGGATGATGGAAAGACAAATACCAAACGAAGTGGATACCTACAATCCACTTAATCATGTGTTCTCATTTCCTATTGAGTCACCAGAGGACTGTATCACTCGCAATGATATGAGTGCGCTTGAACAGTTACACTTGTGGATGACTTACAGGACTCATTGGACAGAACACAATCCAAGCATAACCGTTTACGTTTCAGAAGAGGAGTGGTTTGATGTCGGGGCTTATGTTTACAAAAACTTTGATGATGTTGGCGGAGTATCATTCTTACCGCGAGAAGATGGGAGTCATTCATACGTACAAGCTCCCTACGAAGAAATATCGCATTTGCAATATGAAGAGCTTAGTGCTAGGATGCCTACGGTTTCTTTCTCAGAATATCGTGAAGTAGATGATATGACGGTAGCTTCTCAGGAGCTTGCGTGTACGTCAGGTGCTTGCGAACTCTGAGCGAGTTAACCGTGGTTAACTATAGGGTCACCTTCGGGTGGCCCTTTTTTATTTATGGACATTATCGGGTTCACAGAAATATGCAAATTTTTACAGATACACCCCTAATTACAAAAGAAGCCCTTGAGTACCTAAAACGACAGTTTCCCGACAGCTTACCAAAAGGTCAAGCGTGTACGGTTGAGCAGTTACGTTATCTTCAAGGACAACAAAGCGTTATCGAAAAGATACGCCAACTAACCGAATTTCCAGAAGACGAGGAAACATAATTATGTGCGTTGGCCCATTTAAACCAAAAATGCCTAAAATGCCAGACCCCCCTGCCCCACCGCCAGCCTCTGCCGCAAGTCCACTGTCTAACAGCGACATCGACTTCAGTGCAGTAGACACAACGTCTGGGCAACTAAAGAAAAAGAAACGTGGAAAGGGTATGTTCAAAGTACCACTTCAGAATAACGTAAATCTAAGCAGTATGGGCGGCACTGGGTTAAACATACCGAAAGGGAAAAGCTAATGTGTGCTGGCCCATTAAAACCAAAAAAGAAAAAAGTCACTTATTCAAGTGCCTCTGCTGTACAATCCGCTGGTGCTTCTGGCCCTTTAAGCATTGCAGAGAAAACAAATCCCACAGCTTCAGTAACTAAAAAAAGAATTAGAAAAGGTAAAAAACAGTTCAGAGTTACTTTGAATAACAACGGCATCTCTGTCGGAGGCCAAGGTGGTGCTGGCCTAAATATACCTAAGTAATTCTTGGAGATATCCTTATGCACATGGAAAACAATAAGTCCGTTGCTGGTCGGTATTCTCAGCTTGAATCACACAGACATTCATTTCTTGAACGTGCTAGGGACGCTTCAGAACTAACAATACCTACCCTTATCCCACCATCAGGACATACTGGCAGTACCATTTACAAGACCCCCTACCAATCAGTAGGTGCAAGAGGTGTAAACAACCTAGCTAGTAAGTTACTGATGGCACTCCTACCGCCTAACTCCCCATTCTTCAGGTTATCTATTGATGATTTTGATATTGAATCAATGGCTGGTAAGGACGCCCGTGGTGCAGTTGAAGAAGCCCTTGCCCGAATAGAACGGGCTGGTATGCAAGAAATTGAAGGTTCGGCAGTTCGTGTGCCTATACACGAGGCACTAAAGCAACTTATTGTTGCTGGTAACTCGCTGATATACCTACCAAAAGAAGGTGGTATGAAAGTATTTCGCATTGACCGTTATGTTGTTAAACGTGACACAATGGGCAATGTTATGGAGATTATCACCAAGGAGTCTGTGTCACCCCTGATGCTACCTAAAGAAGCACAGGAGATGCTCAGTCAGTCTGAAGATTACAACCAGACTGATACACACACCAAATCATTAGACCTTTACACATATGTATGTCGTAAAGAAAATAAATTTGAGGTACACCAAGAGGTTATGGGATTTGAGATTCCTTCAAGCAGAGGAACTTACCCATTAGACCGTGTACCCTTCGTACCCCTACGCCTGACCAGAATTGACGGTGAGGATTATGGAAGGGGGTATGTCGAAGAGTATATAGGTGACTTACGAAGCCTTGAGGCTCTCACTAGAGCTATCGTTGAAGGTTCTGCCGCGTCATCAAAAGTATTATTCTTGGTTCGTCCCAACGGAACGACCAAACAAGCTACCCTTGCTCAAGCACCTAACGGGGCTATCGTACAGGGGGATGCTAATGATGTAACAACCCTACAGGTACAAAAGTACAATGACTTTAGGGTTGCACAGGAAACTGCACTCCGTATTACAGAGAGATTGCAGTTTGCTTTCCTACTCAACAGCGCAGTCCAGCGTAATGCTGAACGTGTGACTGCTGAAGAAGTTCGCTATATGGCACAGGAGCTAGAAACTGCTCTTGGTGGTGTCTACAGTATTCTATCCCAAGAGTTTCAATTACCTCTGGTCAAGCTGTTGCTGGCTCGTCTTGAACGCACAGGCAAAATGCCAAAGATGCCAAAAGATGCAGTGAAGCCACAGATTGTCACAGGAATCGAGGCATTAGGTCGTGGACAAGACTTAAACAAGCTATCCCAATTCCTACAGATGCTACAGCCCCTTGGCCCACAGATTATAGCACAAAACCTAAATGTTGATGATTACATTGACCGACTAGGAGCTTCTCTTGGTATTGACACTGGTGGTCTAGTAAAAACGCTAGAACAAAAGGCGCAAGAACAACAAGCTGTGCAAATGGCTCAAGAGCAAGCATTAACACAACAGACAATGGGTAAGATGGCTGAACGTGCCGCCCCTGAGATTGTCGGGCAGATGATGAATCAACCAAGCGAAGAAGAGACAGTGTAATGGTTGACGTACTTAATACGCATCAAGAGCAACCGCCTGAAGACCCCAACTACGTTAAGGAAATGGTTGAAAAGGCGGAAGGTCTTAATAATACCTCTGAGGAACGCCCTGAGTGGCTACCTGAGAAGTTTAAGTCCCCTCAAGATATGGCAGATGCCTATACAAACCTTGAGAGGCAATTTCACGAACAGAACGAATCTGGCGAAGAAACAGATAGTTCTATTGATGACATGGAAACCGATGAAGTTCAAGAATACCTAACTGAAAATGGTATTGACTTTGAGTCTATGTCTAACTCCTTCTGGGAAGAAGGCGGTTTATCTGATGAGGAATATGATACCCTTGAAAAAGCGGGTATCCCCTCAGATGTAGTAGACCAATTTATTGACGGACAGATGGCTATTATGGAGTCAACCCGCCAACAAGCATTCAATGTCGTTGGTAGCGAAGAGAGCTACAACGAGATGATGGAGTGGGCGGCTACAACGCTATCTGAAGCAGACCAAGAAGCCTTTAACTCAGCCGTTGACAGTGGCGATATGGGTACAGCAATGTTTGCTATTGAAGGTCTTGCCGCTCGTTACCGTTCCGAAGCTGGTGTCGAACCCAACTTAGTTGGTGGCGAACCATCCAGTAATTCAGTAGGGGCTTTCAGCAGTCTAGCAGAATTAACGTCTGCTATGTCTGACCCAAGGTACGAGAAAGACTCTGCATATCGTGACCAAGTAGCTCGTAGGTTACAACAGTCTTCGATATTCTAACACTGTCTCCAAATACTAAGAGGGGTGGGATTTGTTCTCACCTCTTTTTTTACACAAAGCCACAACACATGAACGAATACCCCCTGACCCCTTGCGAGGGACAATCTTGTCGGAGAAAGGGAGTGAGAAGAGGCTGAGTGGTCATAACAACTAACTAAATCACAACACTAATGAAGGAGAGATTACGATGGCTATGCAAGGCGCATCTAATCCGGCCTATGACGTATCCCGTCTAGGTCAAACCAACCTCGCTGGTGATGTGCGTGATTTGTTCCTAAAGCTATATGCTGGTGAGATTCTTACTAGCTTTGAAGCTAAGAACATTATGATGCCGCTCATTCGGACTCGCACAATCACTAAGGGGAAGTCAGCATCATTTCCGATGCTTGGACGCACAACCGCTGAGTACCATACCCCCGGAAATGAAATTACAGGTGGTCAGGTACGTGCCTCAGAACGTATCGTAACTATTGATGACTTGCTCATCTCTAGCCAATTCATCACAAACATTGATGAAGCGATTAACCACTACGATGTTCGCTCTACTTACTCTAAGGAAGCTGGTATTGCACTGGCTACTGAAGCAGATAAGAACATCCTTCGGACGGCTCTAAAGGCCGCTCTTTCAACCAACGCTACCCGTGCCGCCGCACTGGTACAGGACTACAAAGCGTTCACTGAAGAAGACTTTACTGATAATATTACTATTGGTTCTGGTAACGCCGCTGACATTATTGACCCAGCGAAGATTGCCAAGTCTATCTTTGACGCTAAGAAAGAGTTTGATAAGAAGAACGTAGGTTACGAAAGTGGTGCAGTAGTTGTACTTCCACCAGACCAGTATTACGCTCTGCTTGACGTTACTGATGGTAACAAGCTGACATACATGAACCGCGACTTCGGTGGCAATGGTTCTGTAGCTTCTGGCGTTGTTCCATCAATCGCTGGTTGTCCAGTAGTCATGTCTAACCACCTTGTAACCGCAGACCTCTTAGAGACTTCTGGCGGTTCTAAGGGTCAGTCAAAGGGCAACCGTCCGTTGGCTAACACTGCTGGTTCAGGCCGTACTACAGCATACGACATCACTAACACAACAACTGACGGCGTTAACCTTGTTGACCTTGCCGCGAAAGTCCGTGGTCTGATTATGACTAAAGACGCAGTTGCTACTGTTAAGTTGATGGACTTGGGCGTTGAGTCTGAGTACCAAATTAACCGTCAAGGCACATTAATGGTTGCTAAGTACGCGATGGGTCATAACGTCCTTCGCCCTGCTTGTGCAATCGCATTGATGACTGCATAGGGCAGTTAACCACGGTTAACTCAAAATTTAGGGGGTTCTCCATTCGTTTGGAGGACTCCCTTTTTTTCGTTTTACAGAGGGTACAATGAGTACAGCAACGAAACGTGACCCAAAGAAATGGGCGGCGGCTAAAGCTAGAGCAAAGGCAAAGATGGGTGGTAAGCACTCAGCCCGTGCCATGCAGTTAGCTGTTAAATACTACAAAGACTCTGGTGGCACTTATTCTGGGCCTAAGAAATCAGAAAACAAGTTAAGCCAATGGAGCAAACAGGATTGGCAGTATGCTGGTAAAAAAGGTAAGTCCCGTTATCTACCCAAAAAGGCGATTGCGTCCCTTTCACCATCAGAGAGGGCGGCAACAAATCGAAAGAAGCGAGAAGACACCGCCAAGGGAAAACAATTTTCCAAGCAACCAGAATCTATCGCCAGAAAAACACGAAGATATCGGAGAGCTTAATGACAAAAGCAGAACTTGACGCATACAGAAAACGCAACGGTCATTTTCATAAGTCTGACCCGCGCCACCCTATGAACAAAGAAACCAATAGGCCACCAGCATCAAGCCAAAAGAAAACAAGAAAATATAGGAAGGCTTAGTCATGCCAGAACTAGATGGAAAAAAATTCAGCTACGACAAAGAGGGCAAAAAAGACTTTATGGAAGCTCTTAGAGAAAAGAGAGCTAAAGACTCTGCCAAAGAAAAAACAGCAAGAAAAGCGGCTGAAACTAATAAAAAGAAGGGTAGGACAGATAGTGCTTCCCCAGAGAAGACAGACCCAAAACCAAAGCGAAAATATAAAAGACCAAGTACACGCAAAAAAGGGGGCATGATGATGCCCAAGCGTTCGCCTAAAATTGAGCGTGGTTTACTTGTTCGTAAATACACAAAAAAGAAAAAGGCTTACTGATGGCTAGGTCACCCGCTTGGACTAGAAAGGCTGGACAGAACCCAAAAGGCGGATTGAACGCCAAAGGCCGTGCGTCATACAAAGCTCAGACAGGGGGTACACTAAAAGCTCCTGTAAAAAAGTCTGCAAAGACACCAGAGGAGAAAAGACGCAAGGGTTCGTTTCTAGTTCGTATGGGGTCAGCCGCTGGGCCACTAATGAAAGACGGGAAGAAGACACGTTTGAAGCTCTCGCTAGAGGCATGGGGTCACTTTGGTGACAAAGCCTCTGCCGTAGCCAAGGGTCGTAGAATACTTGCCGCTTACAAAAACATGAAAATTAAGAAAAAGAAGAAGAGGATGGCGTAATGGCACTTACAGCTACTACGAAACTAGAGGCCGTTAACACGCTTCTAAGTTCTATTGGTGAAGCACCCGTAAACTCTCTTACCTCTGGTCTTGTTGATGCTGAGTTAGCCGAAACTATTCTTGATTCTACAAGTCGAGAAGTACAATCACAGGGTTGGTCGTTTAACACTGACCTAAAGAAGTCTTTCACCCCAGATTCTACAAATCAAATAAACATACCAGATAACGTACTGCGTCTTGATATGGCGCAAGACCGAACAGCTACACTTGATGTAGTTCAACGCGGCAGTAGGCTATACAACCGCGCAACTAACAGTTTCTTCTTTTCTACAGATGTAACTGAAGTCTCGATGAACGCTGTTGTACTACTAGATTTTACTGATTTACCAGAGGCCGCAAGGCGTTACATAACACTCAAAGCCGCCCGTGTCTTTCAAGACAGGGTTGTTGGTTCGGCTGAACTACATGGCTACCAGCAACGGGATGAGCTACTTGCAAAAGTAGAGCTAGATGACGCTGAAGGGCAAGTAAACGATAATACTATATTTGATAACTTATCGGTCTACTACATTGTAGACAGATTAGGTGGAAGGGTACTCTAAGATGTCCTTAATCTCTGCTTCAATACCAAACCTCATCAATGGGGTGTCACAACAACCACCATCACTCCGTTTGAACACACAAGCAGAGTTACAAGAAAACGGTCTGTCTACTGTGGTAAACGGGCTGGAGAAACGCCCATCTACACAGCATATTGCTACACTAGCCAACGTACCAGCAAACATAGATTCAGCTTTCATACACACAATTCGTAGAGATGAGTCTGAGTTTTACACCTTAATTATTTCAGCGGGTTCACTGAAAGTGTATGATGCTGTGGGCGTAGAGCAAACAATTACATCCAGTCCCTCCACTGCAATTAATTATCTTAGCGGATTGACTGACCCTTCTACACAGATATCAGCCACTACTATTGCTGACTACACCTTTATTGTTAATAAGACAAAAGTAGTTGCAAAAGATACAAGCAACCTCACACCAGCTAGACCTGAAGAGGCTTTGTTCTATTGTAAGCAAGGTGATTACAAAACCAACTTTACAATTAGAGTAACTTTTAACGGTACGACATACACATCTACAAAGCTAACGCTAGATAGTTCTAACGCGGCTAACCAAGCGGATGTACGTACTAATAAAATCATGGGTGACCTTGAAAGCGGTCTTACTTTACCCGCTGGATTTACCAAAGAGCTATTAGATAACGTCCTCTATATTAAACGAGATGACGGAGCGGCCTTCGATGTAGAGGCTACTGACTCTCGCGGCGATACCTTTTTGTTAGCTTTTAAAGGACAAACATCTGACTTTAAAAAATTACCCCCAAAGGGAAAGGAAGGCTTTCTTGTTGAAGTTGTAGGTGACAACAGTAAGAACCAAGATGATTACTATGTTCAGTTTCAAGACCCTGACGGTAACGGTCAACTAGTCTGGAAAGAAGTAGCCGCACCCTCCATAGAAAAGCAGTTTGATGTTACCACTATGCCTCATCAGCTTATCCGTAATGCTAACGGCACTTTTACTTTTCAACCTGCCAGTTGGAGCGAGAGAAAAGCTGGAGATGATGACACCAACCCATTTCCCTCGTTTGTTGGTTACAAGATTAATGACCTATTCTTTCACAGAAACAGACTAGGTTTTCTGTCTGAAGAAAACGTCATAATGTCAGAGGTTGGCTCGTTCTTTAACTTCTTCCAAAACACAGTACTTACTCTGGTAGACTCTGCACCCATTGATGTTTCAGTATCTAACAATCAAGTGTCTATTCTGAAACACGCTGTTCCTTTCTCTGAGCAACTGTTGCTCTTTTCAGACCTTACACAGTTTAAGATGTCTGCCGATGACCTACTTGCTCCTGATACAGTATCTATTGATGTTACTACTCAGTTTGAAGCAAGCCTACGTTCAAAACCCGTAGGGGCTGGTAAGTATGTTTTCTTCTCAACAAAACGTGGTAGTTTCTCAGGTGTTCGTGAATACTTTGTAGATGTAAATGCCGAAACTAATGATGCGGCGGATATAACCGCACACGTACCAGATTATATCTCTGGTGAGATTATAAAACTATCGGCATCGTCAAATGAAGATATGCTTGCCTGTCTTACGTCCACCAACAAAACCACTATTTACGTATATAAGTATTATTGGAGTGGACAAGAGAAACTACAGTCATCTTGGTCTTCTTGGGTGTTTGGTGGAGAGGTGTTAAACCTCGACTTCAACAAGTCTGAAATCTACATGATTATAAAGAGAGGCTCTACAGTCTGTCTTGAAAAAATAGATTTGTCAGTTGATACATCAGTGACCATAATGGACAACAGCCACCCAGTACTGTTGGATAGGCGGGTCAAGTTAAACACTGGTGGCACTACCACTCTACCCTACACAGACTCTAGTGCAATCTACGTAAGACAAGATGGGCAGACAATCCCAGCGTCTGACCTTGCCTCTACATTAGCCGCAGGAAAGGTTGTGTATGCTGGTGTTCCTTATACATTTAAGTATAAGTTTTCAGAACAAGTTATAAAGAACAATGACTCGCCAGTTACTATAGGTAGATTACAACTCCGCAACTGGAACATTGTGTTTAACGATAGTGGGTTCTTCAAGGCAAAAGTTACACCTCTCAGGCGTACAACCAACACCACCACATTTACAGGTCGCAACCTTGGTAGCGTTAACAACGTAATCGGTACAGTATCTATTGATAGCGGAACATTTTCTTTTCCTGTTCTGTCCAATTCAACGGCAGTAGATATCGAACTTGAGAACGATAGTTTCTTGCCATCGACTTTTCAGTCGGCTGAGTGGGAAGGTTTCTACCACGAGCGTTCCAGAAGGATATAAATGCATGGCTTACTATCGCCCGTCAAAGTACGGGGACTGTAAGGTACTTGCACCTAACCTCAGATATTCAGACAAAAGAGAAGTGTGGGCTTCACACGGTCTTAGACCCCTGAAAGCCTTACAGTTCTCTTTTTTGCTGTCTCAGGAGTGCAATACCATCATAAGTAATAAAGAGGACATTATAGGTATGTTCGGCGTTAACAACATGGGAAACATAGGTGTCCCATGGATGCTGGCAAGTAATGGTCTATACGAACCAAGTACGGTTCGGAAGTTCGTCAAAGTAAGTAGAGAATGGGTAAGCAAAACACAAAATAGATACCCTATTCTTGTGAACTACGTTGCCAAAGAAAATCAGAAGACCATCAAGTGGCTTCGGTTTCTTGGGTTTACCTTTACCAACTTAATCGAAAACTATGGGGTAAACCCACAACCATTTTATGAATTTATAAGAATTAGGAGTTAGCCAAATGTGTTTTGCAGAAATAGGCATGGCACTGGGCGCAACACAGGCAACAGCCGCCGCCGCTGGTATGACTGCGGTGAGTACAGCAATTGCTGGAACTACTGCTGTTATGCAAGCCCAGCAAGCCAGTACTCAGGCGAAAGCTCAAACAGCTCAGTTTAACCAAAACAAACTACTGGCACAGAGGTCTATGCTGGAACAAGCTAGACAGCTTTCTCTTCGGGAAGACCAAGAGAGAGCCGCCTCAATGGACAGGAAGTTTCAGAGCAACATAGAGGCCGCAAAGTTAAAAGGTAGGCAAATAGCCTCCGCTGGTGAAGCGGGTGTCGCTGGACTATCTATTGCTAACCTCCTGTCTGATGTTGAACGTACCCGCCTCAATAACGAAGGAACAATCAATAGAAACTTTGATGCCGTACTTCAGCAGAGCAAAGTTGACCGCGAAGGTCTTCTGTCTCAAGCAGAGGGGCGCATTGCGGGTGTTCAGCAAGGTACATCCCCTAGTCTACTTGCTTCTGGTTTGCAGATTGGTGGTGTTGTTTTGGATGGTTATAGGCAGTTTAGAAAAGACAAAGCCCCAATATACAACTCATCTAATTCTTCTCCCCCGAAACAAAACCCTCAAACAAAACTACTATTTACGTAATACAAGGTAAAGGAATACAACGATGGCTCCAAGACGAGTTAAAGTGGACACTTCAAGACTGCGGTCTTTGGGTGGTGTACAGAACGTGGTTGCACGGCCTGTAGACACTTATGTGCGGCCTCCAGCCCCCACAGAGGATGTTCGCTCTAAACAAATACTCAATGCGTTGAGTAACTTTAGCCCAGCAGTAAATAAATTATTTGATGATAAAAAAGCAGAAATAAAACAACAACAATCTACCGAAGGTGAAAAGACGTTTTACAACGCAACACCAGAGGAACGTAAAAAGTTTTTAGAGCAAATTAAAAGTGGAGAGATAGACGAAACCCAATCACCTTTTTGGGTAGAAGGCTATGCTCGTTCATTACTCCGCAACCATGCCAAAGACTTTGGTGACCAGCTTATTGTTGGTTGGGACACTGAGAAGGACAAGAATGGTTTTGACTTTAATACATGGGCAAACAAAACACGCCAAGAGTATGCAGAGAGCAACGGATTGGACGGCTTTCGGGCTGACATCTTAAACGAAGAGTTCAATGAAGTAACACAGCGATTTGAAGCACAAGTTCAACAGCGAAACTTTGAACACCAGCTAAAGAAAGCTAGAGATAGCCGCACTGACCTGTTGCTTGGGGAACTAACAACTGACCTTGAAACAATGGATGATATGTTTGACCAAAAGGGTATGAACATAGCTCCACAGGCAACCAAGTCAATTAACGACCGTATCCAGACCGCTATTGACCAAGGGACTGACCCTAAGATTGCGCTAGATACTTCAATAAGTTTTCTTGAAGGTAAAGCTAGAGAGCTTGCCGCAAACGGTGGTAACTGGGAACAAGTTGTCGAGGTTATGGAAGGACTGAAGAACAAGAGTTCTGTCTACGGAATCTCTAATAAAGCTGGTATCGAGACACTAAAGAAAACACTTGAGGGCATCGAGGACAAAGCAGAAACCGAAGCGTTTGAACAAGAGCAAAAAGAAGACCTGATGGAAGCTGTTAAGTTACGTAAGGAACTCTTAGAAGGCTTACAGGAAAACAAATATAAAACCGATTGGTGGAACAGCGAAGATACAGTGAAACAAAGAAATAGGCTTGCTGTACTTAGCCAATCTGAAAGTTCGTATGTTGATAGAGAGTTTCAAGATAGAGGACAGATTAAGCAAGTTAGTGACCAGACAACCTATGAGACAATCTATAAGGGTATTTCTGACGGTAACGATATGGAAGATGCGATTGACCTAGCTGTCAAAGAAAAGAAACTAAGCATTCCTGATGCGGCAACACTGGAAAACCTAAACAACCAAACTTACTCAAGGTTTAAGGAAGAGTACGGCATTTCAGGTATTGAGTCAGCCTTGGAAGGGGCTATCAAGCAAACAACTGCGTTAGATGGTTTGTTTGGAAATGATGCCAGCAGAAACCTTTTAGCTAACAACGCCAAGCGTGACCTTACCTACTTTATTAAAGATATTATCCCTGAAGTAGAAAAGGGTGACCTGAATCGTGAAGCGGCAATGGCAAAGATTGATAAAGAAGCCCAGCGTCTTGAGAAACACTATAGGAAAAAAGCTGATGAGCAAAACAGAAGCATACTACTAGAGAACGTCCCTCCAGCCGATAACACAACAATGTCAAACTGGGAACAGGGAATCTCTCCTTGGCAAAATTCTGGTGGGCTTGGGTGGAATAAACCCATGTCAACTTATGCAAATATGTTTAACACCGCCGTAATTGTGTTAACTAACCCCACTCAAAAAGAAAACTGGCTAACTACAACAGACCTCGGAAGAATGCTTGCACCTATGGTAGCTGGCGGTGTTGACCCTGATGAAGCTCTAAGGCGTTTTGTTACGGAATTTGAGGCTGAACAGGAAAGGCTAAAAGCCGCCGCAACTGCACAGAGAAACTCAGACAACTCAGTCAGTTCAGATAACATAGACCCATTGGATAGCGGAGCTTAAAATATGGAACGTCAGGAAATTTTAGAACTGCGTGACCGCTTAAATCAGTCGGTTGCAGATGACTTTGCTTGGTATGAAGTTGGTGGTGATATGGCAAAGGGCGTCTTTGCTGGTGCAGTCGATGCCGCAGAGGAAACCTACCAGTTTACCCGTAGTGTGGCTGATGGCCTCATCGAAGGAGCGGGTAACGTATTTAACACAGAGTGGGAAGGGTTTGATGATGAGACAGAGAGACTTTTCTTTGACCCCCCTCGCCCAGTTACTATGGCTGGTCAAATCACTGAGGATATCTCTCAGTTTGGTTTTGGTTTAGTTGGGGCTGGTAAATTAAAGATTGGTCAAAAACTTTTTGCAGGGCCAATTAAGGGTACTACAAAAGCTGTTTCTAAAAAAATAGGTAAACCAAAAGAAATCAAAGAAGGTGGAAAGCTAGATAAAATCTTAGCATCTGCTGGAAACTCAGCGGCCTCATCAATGATTGCTCACAACCCTTATGAAGAGAGGTTGTCAGATATCGTTCAAAAAGTCCCTGCACTCCAAAACGTCATTACAGATGCCCTACAGTCAGACGAAGATGACACCGCATTAGAACGCCGACTAAAGATGGCGGCAGAAGACCTGATGTTAACTGGCCCTCTTGAGGGTCTTTTTGCTATTGTCCGTGGTGTCAAGAAAATGCGTCAGGGCGCAGACCCTGTAGCTACAGAAAAAGAAGTGACCGCAGAGTTAACCACGGTTAAGTCAAAGGAAACAAAGAAACGTGTAGCCAAAAGCAACGAACACAAAAAGAAAGTCAAGGCGGCAGAAAAGGAGCAAAAGGCTCTTGAGGAAGCTGGTGATGATGTCTCAAAGGTAGACCTTTCCAACACCATAGATGTCATGGCTGACGATTTGGACAGAGCGGCCTTTAAATCTGCTAGGTCGCGGCAAGATGTTCTTCTTCGGGATGACAAGGCAACGCTTGTGCAAAAAGCAAAAGCTCTTGGCATTCCTATGTCTACTAAGACAACCAAGAAGCAACTAGCAGAAGCTATTGATGACAAGCTGGCTGGTAAATCTTTACCTAAAGAAATTCCAATAACACCATCTAAGTCTGGCGTACAAAAACCAAAACAGCCAAAGCTGTCTAATGCGGCACAGGTAAAAACTCTGTTAGCTGGTATTAAAGAACCAAGAGATATTACTGAAGTATTCAGCGAAACAGAGAACGTAAAGTTTTTCAACCGCACTAAAAAAGGTGATGTTCTTATTGTTGACTACGTTGATGACGTAGCTTCAGTTCTTCAAGATACTGTTAATGCCGCAAAGCCGATGCTGGATAAAGTCCGTGGTAAACAGGGTATAGAAGACGTTTTCGAAGAGGCCGCTATACGTGCTTCCGAAATGACGGGTCTTACTTCCAGAGAAATTATGAATATAGCATATAGACACGCTGAGTCTGTTCAAGAAGCTACTTATGTTGTACACGCGGTTGAGGCAATGCTGAAGGAGTCAGGTGAGCGTATGTATCGCTTATTTGAAAACCCAAAGTATGATGTAGACCCTAACGTCCAAGTTAAAGCACAGGCAGAACTGGAGAACTTTACACGGTTACTTGCTGGTGTTCAGGGGATTGAAACAGGGATGGGCCGTGCTTTACGTATGCGCCAAGAAAAAATCTTTGATTACAAAGCTCTTGATGAGTCTGTGAAGGACGTAGGTGGTAGGGAGGCTTTAGACCGATTCAGAACAGTCCTACGTGCATCTGGTGGTGACTTATCAAAGGTTAGCAGAGCGGCGGCAAACATGAACAGAGGTGCTGGATTCAAAGCCTTTGCCTCTCTGGGTGAACTATTCCGTTCCATGATTCTGTTTAACATCAAGACACATATTACAAATACCCTATCGGGCATCAATGAAACCATTTTAGTACCAGCGGAAAGATTTGCTGGGTCTTACATTATGCAACCATTTATTGGTGGTAAGGCGGCTCGTGAAATAAGAGATGACTTTCATTATCATTTGATGGGTTTGAGTTCTACCTTTAAGGACTCTATTCAAATGGCACACGCATCTTTGAAAGCAGAGAGAAACTTTCTTGACCCAGCAAATACTAAGCTGGACGGGAATGAGGTACAAAACAAAATTCACTCCTCTTTCATAGGGATTAGGTCGGATACGTTGCTTGGTCGAAATCTGGACACTATCGGTAAGATTACTCGTGGTTCACTCCGCGCACTTGGAGCAGAAGACGAGTTCTTCAAACAGATTAACTATCGTGCAAGAGTGTTTGCAGATGGTATGCATGAAGCTAAACTGAAGTATCCTAATGACCCAAAGGCTCAAGAAGAATATGCGCTGAAGAGAATATCAGATTCACTTGATGGCACAGGCCGTGGAACTGACATGGGTGCTATACAGTATTCTCGTGAAATTACTTTTACTGAAGACCTACTGGATGGCTCAAAGGCTTTGTGGCTTCAACAGTTTGTCCAACGGCATCCTTCGTTTCAGATTTTCCTACCGTTTATTCGTACACCAACCAACTTGATTGTCCGTGCGGCACAGAGAACCCCTTTGGTAAACTTTGCGTCAAAACGGTATAACGATACTCTGAAGTATGGCACTCCCGCTGAAAAGGCACAGATGATTGGGCGTACCTCTCTCGGTACTTTATTCCTTGGTGGCGCACTTATGTACGCGATGGAGGGAAAAATTACAGGTGCAGGGCCAGCGTTGCCAGACCAAAACAGACTCTGGAGAAACGCTGGTAATCAACCATACAGTATTCGTATAGGAGACAAGTGGGTTTCATATAATCGCTTTGACCCTATATTCATGCCTGTTGGTTTGATGGCTAACGGGTTTGACATGAGTAAGCACCTCACCCAACCAGAGGTAGAAGATTATTTTGCTACTGCTGTGTTTGCGATGTCCACAACGCTTCAAGATAAAGCATACCTACAGGGTATCTCTAATCTATTCTCCGCGTTACAAACAGATGACCCTAACCAAGTATTCAAGGTCACTAACATCTTTAACGGTGTTATTACCAGCTTTATGCCAGCCGCTCCTCTGCAAGTTGTAGAAGGTGTTCAGGCTGTTGCTGGAGATAATTATCCAGAGTTACGGGAAGCCGTAGGACTTGGAGATAAGTTTCAACGCCGCATCCCAATGATGGTCGATAATCTTCCCAAGAAGTTTAACTGGTTAACTGGTGAAGCAATTAGAAACCCTGATGCGTTCTCTACTGGCTTTCCTATTGTTCCTGACAAAACCACAGAGTTTGTTGGGGCTGAGTTGATGGCGTTGAACTACCCGTTCAAAGGCCCATCTCGGCGTATCAATAAGATTGAGCTAACTAGCGAACAGTTGTCTGACTATAACCAATTTACAGGGACTGTTCGTATCGGTGGTCTTACACTTATGCAAGCGTTACAGAAGGTAATGAAAAACCCTCAGTATCGCATGGGTGATGAGAATAGAATATATGATGGTGAGTTCCAGACAACAGAAATCAAAGCAATCAGCAAAGTACTGTCTTCCTACAAGAGAGCGGCAAGACAACAGTTGTTTGCTAAATATCCAGATTTCTACATGGAGTATCGCAACAGGAAAATAAACCAGAAGGCTGGGACACGCCTACTAGAAACCAATAGGTAAGAAATATTATGCCACTTTCAAGAAAGATAATTACATCAAATGGGCAAGCTAGTCAGGCGTTAACCTTTAACTTTGACTACTTGTCCCAAGCAGATATTAAAGTGTTTGTAGATGAAGTACTGAAGACACAAGGGGTAGACTATACGTTTGCTAACGCTAATGAGATAGACTTTGCATCTCACCCTGCCTCTGGAGCAATTATTCGTATTGAGCGACAAACACCTAACACAGCCCGTACCGTTGACTTTCAAGACGGTGCGGTTTTATCAGAAGCAGACTTAGATAACTCTGCAAAACAAAACTTCTTTATCGCACAGGAAGCTATAGACACTGCTGATGAATCTATAACATTAGCTAATGACGATAAGTTTGACGCACAGAACAAGGTAATCAAAAACGTAGCAGACCCTGTAAACAACACGGACGCTGTAAACAAGCAGTTTATCTCTACGAACATACCTAACATTACAACTGTAGCAGGTATTGCACAGGAAGTTACAAATGTTGCTGGAGATGCAACAGATATTGGATTAGTTGCTGGTCAGATTAGCCCAACAAACAATATATCTACTGTTGCTGGACTTGCTACAGAAATAGGTAACTTAGGTACAGCCCAAACTGTTTCTGATATAAACACACTTGCGCCAGCTTCTGTTCGTGCAGACATGGATACACTAGCTGACATATCTGGTGATATTACTACAGTAGCTGGCAAAGCATCTTTAATTACCTCTGACTTTGTATCAGACCTTAACACTGTTGCGGTAACTGATGTAATTAATGACATTAACACACTCGCTACATCTGACATCGTTGCAGATTTAAATACTTTGGGAACAACAGGCATCGTTGCAGATTTAAATACTCTAGCCGCAATTTCTACTGATGTAACTAGCCTAGCTAATGCTATAGGTGCGGCAACAACTTATGCTGTTACAGTTGCTAATGGTGTATTCTATCTGGATGGGTCAGCACAACCCACATTAACTTTGACAAGAGGTAACACTTATATCTTTGACCAAAGCGACAACAGTAATTCTGGTCATCCATTAGCTTTCAGAGATAGTTCTGATAACAGCTATACAACAGGCGTTACTGTAACCGGAAGTGCTGGTAATGCTGGTGCAAAAGTGACTATTGATATTGCGTCAAATGCGCCTGCTTCTCTTAAATATTATTGCACCGTTCATGGAAACGGCATGGGCAACAATATTACTGTTGTTAATTCTAATCTTGCTACTGTTGCATCTAACATTACCAATGTAAATAATGTTGGTGGAAATATTGGCAATGTAAATAATGTTAGTGCAAGTATTGGCAATGTTAATTCAGTAGCTGGTGCGCTTGGGTCAATAAACTTGTTTGGAGAAAGATATAGAGTAGTTACAGGTGACCCTACAGAAGATAATGACGAAGGTGATTTAATTTACAATTCAACTGATAACCAACTAAAATATTTTAATGGTACAAGTTTTGTAAATGCAACCACAGCTTCAATAACTAATGGTACATTTGAACGTCAGACTTACACAGTAGGTACTGCCTCTGGTAGCTATGATGGCTCAACAACTGTGTTCCCAATTACATACGATGCTGGTTTTGTAGATGTTTACCTTAATGGTGTTAAGTTAGCCCCTGCCGACTTTACAGCAACAAACGGTACAACTGTAACATTGGGTTCTGCGGCTGGCTCTGGTGATACTGTTGATATGGTAGCCTATGGAATATTTAACGTAGGTAACATTAATGCTTCAAACTTAACATCTGGTACAATACCTGATGCACGTTTTCCAGCAATTTTACCAGCTATTTCTGCGGCAAATTTAACGTCAATACCAGCCGCTAATCTTACAGGCTCTCTACCAGCCATCAGTGGTGCTAATCTAACAGGCATAAATACAGATTTGGCGGCAGACACTACACCGCAACTTGGCGGCAATTTGGATGTCCAGACACATTCGATTGTAAGCACAAGCAATCAAGACATTACACTCAGCCCAGACGGCACTGGCAATGTCGTCATAAATACAGATAATCTTCAAGTTATAGAAAGTGCAGATACTGCTTCTCAAGCACCAAACCTCGATTTGCGTAGAATAAGTGCAAGTCCAGCCGACAATGACCTTCTTGGTGCTATTCGTTTTTATGGTAAAGATAGTGCTGGACAGGATGAGATATATGGAAAAATAAGCGTTGAAGCTGAAGATGTCACTAATGGAGTCGAGTCAAGTACAATGCACTTTGAGGCGCAACCTGATTGTAGGATGCAACTCTATCGGCCTAATAGTGTCAATAAATTTCTGTACTTCCTTGATGAACAAATATTGCATTGGGAAGACCACAAAGGAACAAATAGTTTCTGTAGATTATTTTGGGAAACACCTTCACAAAACACCCATGTAACTCTTCCTAATATCCAATCAGGAACACTAGGTTACTGCGCTTTATCTACAACAAATGTGGTAAATGCACCTTCAGTTGAATTTACTAACTTACCAACAAATTTTGACACTTTTTATTTTGTTATAAATGCACATCCTGTAAATGATGCTGTCGGTTTCAGGTCACAATTTTTAGACACTTCTGGAAATGCTATAACAGCCAGCAATAGCTATGGTTACTATTATGCCACAGACCAAGGAGATTCAAATGTTGATAATGCTACCTATATCCAACATACAGGGAACTCTATTGGCAGTGCCAATTATGAGGGGGTGATTGGTAATTTTACATTACAGGGCAGAAACTTCACAACCGCTAGTGTTGAGGTAGTGCCGCCAACCATTCAAGGGCAAATTGTAGGCCATTATAATATGTCCGTAGCTTCTGGTGGTAACACTTATGGAATGCTGAATGATAACAATGTTCAAGCTATAAACGGCATAAAGTTTTACTTTAGTAGTGGTAATATAGCCAAAGCAAATGTGCAACTATTTGGGATACAAAACACATGAAGAAGTTTGTAGTAGATTTTAATAATATGTCTGATGACATAAATCCAAAGGTGCTTGGTGCAGAAGTTGAAATGACTGCTGAAGAAATTACCACAAGGCAAGCTGAAGAAGCAGAAGACGGCACTGATGCAGAAAGAGCAATGAGAGCCTTGCGTGTAGAACGTGATAAAAAACTAGCGGAAACAGATTGGACGCAGGGGGCAGATGTCCCCTCTTCCATCAAAAATTCTTATGTAACTTATCGCCAAGCACTACGTGACATAACCAATACATACAACAATCCTCGTACTGTTGTGTGGCCTACAAAACCATAAGGAGTAATAAATGACTAGAGCAAGAGATTTAGCTAATATTATTTCTGGTGGTTTTACTGAATCAGATATACCAGATTTATCAGCGTCTAAAATTACTAGTGGTGCGTTTGATGCAAGTCGGCTTACTAACGCATCTTCTGGAGGTCACACTAAAGCAACCGTAGGAAGCACTGGTAGTGTTTCTTTAGATTTAAGTGGTAATACTAATTACTATGATGCTGGAACTTTAACAGGTAACACTACCCTTTCATTTACTAACACACCTACAACTAAAAGATTTATCTACACCTTTATTCCTAGCTATGACAGCAGTGAATCATCTGTAAACGACACAGATACATGGGTTGCTGACCAAACATTAAATATTTCTAATGCCATGTTAAGTGGTGTTCATTTTTATAACAACGGTTTTGGTGTTATAGGCTGTTGGTATACTAGTGATACTCTTATACAACTTGACCTAAATCATCCATACGACTTATC
>TARA_R100001460_G_scaffold9049_1_pt1 | contig 20529 bp, 43 predicted proteins | sample TARA_R100001460 | Tara Oceans TARA_R100001460 (sample SAMEA2622190) | marine metagenome | biome: marine biome (ENVO:00000447); feature: surface water layer (ENVO:00002042); material: "saline water (ENVO:00002010), including plankton (ENVO:xxxxxxxx)" | depth 5 m | reverse complement strand
CTTGCCTATTTTTGGGAGAACTTTTTGTAGATCCTCCTGGACCAGACCATAATTTTTTACAAGACCAGTACCTTGCTGTAAGCTTTGATTTAGCTGTGCCACATTTATGTCTAGCCCTAAAAGATTTTCTAGCTGCCGAAGAATAATTATGACCATAGCCCGTTGCACCAAAATGAATAAGTTTTTCTTTACCCCCCTCGCAACCTTTTACCATTTTTTTCTTTCCAGCTCTGTCGCTTTTCATTACGACATTGCATTTCATTTTGGATTTCTCAGCCATTATGCATTTCTTACGGTTGAAGTATTTTTTACGAATTGGCGTTTCCCACCTGATGCTTTTTTCTTTCTAGCTGTTGCCGCTAGTGCTCTTTTTGAAAGCCTTTTAGCTTTGGATAATGGCAAACATCTATCTGGATTTTTTTTGTTTTTGCTAGTTCCACATGGTCCTTTTATTTTGCCATCTGTTCCTATACGAACCCACTTTTGTTCTCGCCATTTTTTTAATTCACCCATTTTATTTTTTCATTGTTGCACCAGCTATTCTATCAGCTTGTGTTGCATTCGGGTTGTTATCAATACCAGCTTTTACACTTAGCATTCCGAAAGTACTTCTTTTTTTCTTTCGGCTTTTTTTATCCATTTTACTCATAACTATTTATTTAAGTGCGATCCATCACAGAAACCTTCTGTATTAGATGTATTTCCGCATGCGCACATTGGTTCCTTTTTCATTTCTTTTTACTTTTATTCATTGATTTTAGCATTCTGTCTATCTTTGCCGCTTGGCCTTTGTGCATAGCAGAAGCTTTTCTAAGTTGTGAAGCAATTTCTTTAAGTTTTTTACCGTCCATTATCTTTTACTTTTTTTTGCGTAGTTAGGGTCTTTACAATATTTGCTTGCAGCCATATTTGCATAGGCTGATGGATATTTGTCAAAGGTACGCTTTGCCCAAGCAATTCCTGCTGGGCAAATTTTATTACCTTTTGTGCGTCCTTTCTTAGCCATTAGTATCCAGACTTAGTTTTTTTCTCCATTCCATAACCAGGATTGTAAGAAATTTTTCCTTTCATCATTTTTGCAAATGAATCAGCCTGTGCTTTCCCTACAGCGTTGTAAGGAAATGTTCTAGACATGTTTTTAACTTTTACAGTCGGCATAATATTTAATTTTAAAGTTCAACAATATCCCACCTTTCACCTGTCCAAACTCTCTTTGTTTTTGGAGAAGCGGGTTTCTTTTCTACAGGAGCCTCTTGTACTTTTGGCTCTTGTTTTTTAGCGGTCTTTTTTTTCGCTGCCATAATTTATAATTTTTAGTGAAGTTAAATTAAATTTTTTATTTTTTATTTTTTAACTCAAAATACACTCCAGCAATTGAAAGCTTATTTACTATTTCTTTTTGCATTTCTATAAGCATTCCCTCTAACTCATCCTTCTGTTGAATTAATTGCTGAACCTGACCTTGTAGTTTTTCATTCCTGTTTTTAAGTTCTTGAACTTCATTGGGGTTTCTTCCAATAATTGTAAAAAGTATTACTGATAATGAACCAGAAATAACCCCTACAATAGATACAAACAAATCTTTGTTTTCGGTTGGTATGGTATTGTAAGATAAAAAAAACAGTAAGCCAATAACTACTAAAAATATACCTAGAGCTCCTGCATAATTTCTTATATCCTTACCAATATCCTTTTGCATTTGTAATATTCAATATCTTTACACAAAGTTATAAAATTAAATCTAATGAATATTTCGAGAAAAAGAGACTATCTAAAGTACTGGCGAGTTATAAGATACTTTGTCATGAGAAAATATAAAGTCAATACACAAGAACTTGACATGCTATTATTTTTATATAGTGAAGAATATTTTAACGTAGACAAATTTCAAGAGTTTAATAACCTTTTGGGATGGAACAAAAATAGATTTAACAAGCTCAAGCAAGAAGGTTGGATTGAAGTTATTCGGCCTTACAACAGAAGAGAAAGAAAGAAAGCGCTTTACGGATTGTCATTTAAAGCCGTTCGAATGTTAGGATCTATTTACGACAAATTGGATGGTGGAATGATACCTACTCACAAATCAAACAATCCTATGTTTTTAGCTAATGTTGGATTTAGTGACAAAGTATACAGAAAACAAATACTGAAAATGAACGAGGCTATTCGACAAGAACAATGTCATTCTCTCGAATAATTGTGTAGGGCTCATCGTGAATAAGCATAGTATATCCCGCGCGCTTATCGTAATATATAATACTATCCTTCTTTATGGGTATAACATCGTTACCTACTTCAACGATCCTCCCCTTTTTATACCTAAGCTGGTTCGCATCTTCAGCAGAAAGAAGAAGTCCAGAAGAGGTTTTTAGTTCCTCCTCGATTGTTTTAATTACAACATATTTCCCTATTGGCCTCATGAGTTGTCAATTGTACGTGCCATAGTAACAATAGCATTTGTTGATAGTATCGTGGTTGCAACAGACACGGCATTTTGAAGAGCCGAACGTGTAACCTTCAAAGGATCTATAATCCCCATCTCAATCATGTCCCCAGTTTTCCCAGATTTTACGTCTAACCCTTGACCAACCTTCGCTGTATCATGATAAATATTGTTTGGTAACCAATCAATTCCAGCGTTATCTAGTATTTGATTTAAAGGCGCTTCAAGCGCCTCCATCATTATCGCGTAAGCGATCGATTTTTTATTTTCATTTCTTATATCCTCGGCTGCCTCCCACAGCGCAAGGCCTCCTCCTGGAAGAATGCCTTCAACTAGAGCAGATCTTACAGCACATACTGCGTCGTCTACTCGATCATACAGTTCTTTCTGCTCTAAGTCAGTATTCCCGCCGACATAGATTACGCCTACACCGCCTGTGAGGGAAGCGATGCGAGACATGATAAAATCTTTGTCGGCTTTTTTCTTTGTTATTTTATGTGCTTCCCATAGCTCATTTACCCTTTTTTCAATATCATCCATGCTTACTTTGTCTTCATCTTTAAGGATGATCGTGCTGTCTTTTCCTACGATAACCTTTTTGGCTCTACCCAAATCTTTAAAAGTCATAAGGCTCAGATCATCACCGGTGCTTTCTGAAAAATAAGTAGCACCTACCGAGAGAGCGATGTCATGCATCAGCTCATGACGTTTGTATCCAAAATTGGGAGGTATTATGGTACAAAGTTTCAGATTGTTCTTCATGACGTTGGCCGCCAACGTATTTGTTACGTTTTGGGAACACGGTGCTACTATTAATAATCTCTTGTTCTCAGCGATAATTGGCTTTAGAACATTCTCAATAGATAGGATATTATTAATCTCAGAGTCAGAAACTAACACATGCACGTCCTCAAGTATACACTCATCCTTCTTGTGATTGTTTATGAACAGGTGGCTTGAGTACCCCCGGTCAACCTTTATTCCTTGGGTGGTTTCAAAAGTGGTATCAGAATTTTGACTCTTCTCAACTGTTACGATCCCATTGTCTCCTACCTGGTTATAAGTATCTGATATAATCTTACCTATGCCAGGATCATTGTTGGATGAGATTGTTGCAACATCTAACAATAAATCTTTAGTGACTGGAATAGATCTCTTTTTTAATTTACTAACTACTTTATCACACAAAGTTGCAAGCTCACGCAATATTTTGGTTTTATTGTCAGTTGGACCTATATGGTCAAATGCATATTTTACAAGAGCCTCTGTTAATACAATCGCTGTAGTTGTACCATCACCAGCTTCTGAAGCTGTCCGATCTGCAGCCTCTTTCATCATCTGTACCGAGAGGTTCTCAACTGCATCCAAAAGCTGAATGCTTTTAGCTACCGTTACTCCATCTTTAGTAACTGTGATTCCGTGAGTGTGCTGGGGACTCTCAATTAACACAGTGTTACCCATTGGACCCAATGTGCTCTTTACAGCATCTGATAATTTTGTAATACCTGAAATAAGTTTTGATCTGGCATCTTTTCCAAAATGCAAATCTTTTGGCGAATATCCTCCCGAATTTTCCATTTGATTTAATTTGATTTAATTATTACAAATATATACAAAAGTGACGAGTGTCAATTTTTTTCCCCTATACTTATATATATTTTTTTTTATTTATTAGTAGTTTTCTTGAAGCTTACGCGAGGAATAATTAACATTTCTGACACATGTGTTGATTATCAATGATTTAGGTATTTAAAATTAACACAATATCGTCACAATCCGTGTCAATAATGTTGGTTTTGATTAAATCTTACTTGTTAAATAGCCAAACTAACCAAAACAAAATAACAACACTAACGTAAAATATCAAACTCTCCGATGTCATTACATAAATTTTTGACACAATGTGTCAACTTTTGACACAAAAAAAGGCTACCCTAAAGTAGCCTTCCCACAATGAATAATTAACCAACAAATCAAAAATTATCCAACAAACTCTTTCGCATTTCTGCCCTCCTTATTCCATCAGCTATCTTACTAACCTCACGATCCCTATCAATCGCCCTCTTAATGTCAGCCATCTGCTGTATTCCATTCATACTATTAGGCCGACCGTTGATCAACCTACCATCCTTTACGTACAACCCGTCTACCATGTCACTAATTGTACTGTTCTTATTCATATGTGCCATATCCTTTAATTTTTATCGATATTAATCCTATATATATTATTAATTCACTCCAATTATGATCCTTATCCCTAGAATAGTAGGACCAACCCAATGCAAACCCTACTCGTAATCTATTATACAACTCTAAAGTATAAGACATTATCAAAGATACAAATTTATTAGATACATAGAAGCTTTGTATTATACTATACTATACGCGCGCTGGCCGTCAAAGCAAACGCATTTTTTTTGACTGGGGTGGGGTGACACATGATCGGTGCATTGCAGATTTTTTGCCGTTTTGTCTGACTGACTATCAGGTACTTACAAGGTCGTCAACTGGGGAGCATCCTTGGTGATCCGTATTTTGTTTGACGTTTCGCAAAAATAATCCTCTTTGAGGAACGCTCACTGCGTTCGCTTAATACCCCAAAAGAGCAATTTAAAACCTAATTAAAGTAGATAATCCAGTCCGGGATCCAGCCCGACCACCACAAGATCCCGGTCAGATTTGACACAAAACAACATTTCAAACATTTGATCAAACAAATCAATGTAAATCTCATTAGTTATTTATATAAATTCTATGTATATTTACATCATGAGAGACAAACAACATACTGAAATCAAACGTAACTCACTCACTCTCAGTGAGTTACCTAACTTAAACCCTATTAAAATGAAAAATTCAACAACAACAACAGGTTATCACTTCACCTACAAAAAATACGATGTACAGATTACTCGGCTTTTCTGGGGGGGGAACAAAGAAGGTGATTGGGCAGTCGATGTCTTCAGACCAAATGGTTATAGATTATCGAGTAAATGTTTAGCTACTACTGATGACTGCGAGTCGTTTGCCAAAGATCAGGTAGAAGATCACATCAATTCAATGATTGATCCGGATATGATCGATTCAATCGTTTGGTATGGACTTAATTACAATCCTAACTTTATCGATGAATGTTGGTCAGATGATCCATCCTTAGCTAATCATTTAAAAGACAAGTTTGCGATGTGTCATGAAGGAACTGATGAATTGAAAGGATGGGTAAAGATAAGGTTGTCATATGGAGTCTTCACAAGATTCTTAACCATGTTGGACAATGGTAACAGAGAGAAGTTATACAAATACATTCTTGAGAGATATAGCCACAGAAAAGGATGGTTATAATCAATTGCCTAATTGGATGTACCGGGGTTCGATTCCCCGGTAGGCATCGACAATAATGTCAAACAACAAACAACAAAAATTATGAATAATCAAGACAAAATTTTCAAACAAGTAAACGACATCGTTTTAGAGGGGCTAAAGCGAGATGGGATGAAATGGTTCATGCCATGGAAACCGGGTGAAGAGTTTCAACCTATGAATCACTCCTCCAAAACCTATTACAAAGGGTTCAATGTGTTCATGCTCAATGCAGTCATGACCTATGAAAGATATGAGTTTAACCAATGGTTGACCTACAAGCAATGCAAAGCTAATGGTGGTCAGGTTAATAAAGGTGAGAAATCAACCCAGATATACTTTTGGAAGATCGGATACTTTGATCAAAAGACTGAGAAATACCTATCTGATAAAGAGATCAAGAAAGCTAATCTATCAGAAAAGATTGTGGTTGATGGTACAACACAAAACCGATACAAAAAGACATTCTCAGTCAGATATTACAATGTGTTCAATGTCGCCCAATGTGATGGCATTGATCCAATTGTATTTGATCAGTCTGAGATCACAAAGGCAAACGAACCAATCAAGGTTGCTGATGATCTTGCAAAAAGCTATGTTGACCGGGATGGTAAGTTAAGACTCGAACACCTACAAGATCGTGCATTTTACAATGTCAACAGAGACATGGTCAATATGCCTAAACTTGAATCGTTTGTAGACTCTGATTCGTACTACAAAGTACTTTTCCATGAGTTAGCCCATTCAACTGGACACAAGGATCGAATGGATCGTAAAAGTCTTACAGAAGTATCCAATTGGGGTGATAACACCTATGCCAAGGAGGAACTGGTCGCTGAGATTTCAGCGATGTACATCTCAGGGATGTTGGGGCTTGATCCGAAAGACTGTGATCAGAATAGTGTGGCCTACATCAAGGGATGGTGTAAGCATCTATCTGATAAGCCAAAGGAATGCTTGTATGCGATGCAACAAGCGACAAAGGTTGTTGCCTACATCCAAGGTAACTAATCAACTCCGGGATTGGATCATGGAGGGGATCGTTTCCCCTCCCCGGATCGACAATATTGTCATTAACTAACAACAATAATTATGTTAAAATCAGTATCATTTAAAAACTTGCCGAACAAATGCAAGTGTGGTATGTGGAACGTTGACCCAAAGGATTATGATGTATCGAAGTATGTCGGTATTCGTGTGGTTGATATTCCTAAATGCCGATCAGCAAAGAAGTTCAATTCTTTAGGGATCGGAGTAGCTTGTTTCGATGGGATCGAGTATCAAGGGTTTGGAGTCAAACACTATGTTGACTATCACCGAGGGTTTGGTGATAGCAATGGATGTTCTATGACAACTGGATTTGAGGATGGAACAATGGCTGATCTTCTTGACCATGTAACTTGTGGAAGTGAAGTTTATCTTCATTGGGAATATTTAAAGGGTCATCCTAAAGCGTATGATTGCGAATGTAAAACCGAGAAATCATGAAACAAAGACTATTAAAATTTATTTGGAACGCCTTGTCTAAAATGGACAAGGGAAGGAAATGGGATTATGAATCAGCACCATATTGTGGTCATCATCATCAGGGATTTGAAAACAAGTACATCTCTGAAAGCTATCACGAAGGTGAAGGTGGAGGATTCTCAAAAGTCTCATTGTTGGGTTACATCATTGAGATGGACAATGTGTACCAGTCAGGTACAATGTATTATTTAGTTAAAAAGATGTAACCGATGTCAGGGAGGGTTACACCTCCCTCTGTCGATAGGTGTGTGCCTATCCTGATGAGATCAAAAGATCGAAACGGATTATTAACTAACAACAAAATTATGTTACATTCAAAATTTAACACATCGTTTGATCTGACTGAACGTTCAGTTACGATCCACATTACTTACCGAGTCAATGGTGAGAATCACTACTTATCACCTTGGTTTTTATTTGATGATCAAGGTAAGCTAATAATTGATGACAATCGAGTACTAAAGGATTGTTTTAAGTACATAGCAAGACATATTAAAACTACCATGTCAAAACTCCAACAATATTTAGAGAAAGGATATCAAGAGTATCAAGAGGAGTGGCTAATGAATTATGACCATTTAGAAACCATCAAACAAACATTAAACGATTAAGATTATGTCACACAAAATTTTTCATGGCTCTCTTCAAAAACGAGAGCAAAGGGAACTGGCGAATTGGAAGAAAGATTTGCCAAGTATAGTCAGAGAATTTATGGCTACCAATCCATCAGAGGATGCGATTGAGGACTTTTATACCACAAAGGTAATGCGATATACCAAAGATAGTATAGAAGAGATTCTAAAGGATGATTTAAATAACATTGAGACTACTGTGGAAATAGTAAACCATTTCGGTAGTTTCTTCAAACCTAACAACAAATAAACCAAACAAAATGACAATAAAAGAATTAAAAGATGTTTTGAAAACTTACAACGACAATGATGTTGTTGTAGTAGAAGTACATGATACAATCCTTTATGAGGATTTGTATGAATTTGACATTGATTCCATAAAGATGGACAAGAATAGAAAAGAGATAAGGATTTGTCCAAAAAACCATAAAGAAGAAGTTAACTTAAACCAACAATAAAATGAAAGAGCAAAGAGTGTATATGATAGACACAACATTTGATGATTTGGATATTCCAAAGTTTGATGATAAAAGAACAGACAAAATTTTTATGGAAATATCTGAACAACAAGGCAATGTATATTCTTTAGGAGGATTTACAAAGGCATTTAATAGAGGAGAAATAAACTCGAACACCGATATAATAAGAATAATTTAAAAACCAATAAAATGAAAGACAAGAAAACCTTTAGTTTTTATGTTCCTTGTAGTATGATGTATTACATAGAAGCAAAAAACGAAAAAGAAGCAAGACAAATTTTAATAGATCAAGGAGGGATTTCTATTCAAGGGGATTTACTAATTGATAAATCAGATTATTTAGAAGCTGAAATATATAATTAATTTAAAACCAATAAAATGAAAGAATTAAATATTTGTTTACGTTGTGATCATTTATCTGAAGATGTATATGAAGATGAAACATTTGATATAGATGATTACCACAGAATACAATGCCCAAAATGTTATAGTAGTGAATACTACCTTGCAACAGAGGTAGAAGAATTTATACATAAACTTAAATTAAAATAAAATGAGAATGATAGATTTAGATAAAGAAAAAGTTGAAGGAGGATGTCTTTATTGGACTGCTTTAGATGTAGCATATAAAGTAGAACATTGGGTAGAAATGCCTTCTGATGTTCAAGAAGTTTATCAAATAATCGATGAACACACAGAAGAACACCGAGAATATTTACAAGGATTAATGCAAGATGCTATTGAGGAAAATCACGAAACCATATGCGATAAAATTAATGAATGCCTTTGGGATTATATGATTGAAAATAAAACAGAAATAATCCAAACGCTTATTGAAAATAAATATTTAAAACTAAAATAAAATGAAAATAATAACAAACACAAAAGTCATTGAAAAAGCTATCTCCTATGATGGGGATAGCTATATGGTATGGGAGTATACCAATGACAACAAGAACAAAGAGATAGCCATCATGGATGATACCGGATATGATGTAAGCCTAAAGACCAAAGTACTGGAGGATGGTAAAGTAAAATCAGAAGTACATTTACTTTGTCCAGACCCGGAGGAGTACATACATGAACAATTTATAAACTTTAAAAATTAAATAAAATGAAAAAAAGATTTACAACAGAATTGGGAATATTTTTAAATGAATATGCAAAAAATAATTTTGACTGTGATGGTTATGACCAATTACCTGAAAACACAAAAATGTGGATTAGAAATGATATAGTTAATAAAATGGACGAATTATTAAATTTAAATTAAAAAAAATGAGAATATATAAAGAACACAAAGATGGAGAGATCGTGGCAATTTTACACAGAGATTTTCCAAAGGTTTATGATCAGATATTAGAATATTTAGATCAAGAAGGATAGCATGGTGCATTGGGAGGTTCGATTCCTCCCTGTCCACGAGTAATAATGCTCAATAATTTAATCAACATATTATGTCAGAATTTGAAACAAAAAATTTAATTGTAAAATGGCAAAACTCAACAAGGAAGTTACTTGTTGGTAAAACGATCAAACACATCAGGTACTTAAATGATGAGGAAATGGAGGCTCTTATGTGGCATTCAAGACCAATAGTAATTGTTTTTACTGATGGAAGTTTACTTATTCCCCAATCAGATGATGAGGGAAATGATGGTGGTGCAATGCTCTACCAAGACAAAGATGGTAATCATGATGTAATCCCAGTAATTTATTAAGATGGCACATAACTACAACACTCCTGATGAGAATATCAGGGAAGAAAATGAAGAGAACAAATAAAATAATGGTAATAATTAAAAACTTTGGTAAACGACATGGGTATGGCACAAATATCCATGTCGCTTTTATCATTAACGCTTTTTATAAACGTAGAGCGGGTGCAAATCTTGATATATTTGTAGAATCAATTGTTAATCATAATGGGATACAATTTATATCCTTACGAGAAAACGGAACTAATAACTATTTAAATTTGGATTATATTGAAAAGTATGATCTGTACGAAATAATTATTAACGAAGTAAATAAAGACTATGAAAGCAGTTTTACAATATATTAAAACCAAGCGAAAACAACGCAAATTGAGAATTGGTGAGCGTGATAAACTTTGGGATCAGTTAATAAAGAACGACCAAAAATGTAGAGAATTAAGGCTACAACTGGCCAGGAAAAACAAGAAGGCTTTGACAAGACAAGATTACATTATTAACGACGATAAGGTTAGACAAATCATCTATTTATCACTACAACAACTTAAAATTAAAAACCAACTAAAATATGATTAAAATTAAAGACGAATCGGTAGACAACCCAAACGATATAGGATATCTGCGGGCGAGTAATTATTTTTTACGCGAAGAAAATAAAAAATTAAAAGACAAACTATCGAATGTAAGTAAGTCATTGCATGATAGCTATCTTTTTACAAGAAAATAGTTTTGTTTGTTTGTTGATGATTGGGGGAAACTTTAGAGTTTCCCCTTTTTTTATTATTTCTTAGCATCCAACAAACCTCGTTCGTATTCCAGTTGTTTTTCAATCTGAAGGATACGATCTTCAAGTTTATTTATAACAATAATCTTTTTGTCAAGACGTTCATGCACCATAGTTAGTTCATTCTTGATGGCAGTAAACTCAGCGAATATACCACCTGCAGTAAAGACTGCAACCAAAAAAGAAATGACCAGAGATAAGTTATTTTTTAGGAAAGTATCTGCCATATGGTAAAGGTAAAAAAAATTACTTTCCCATTACAGAACACGTAAAAAATACGTTTTAAGCACGTTTTTAACACGTAGACAAAACAAGGGTTTGAAAAAAAAACATTGGTTTTTTCCATACTTTCCAAACTTTCCAACCTTTTATTTAAATTATATCAATAAAATATATTATCTTTATGAAAATTTAATTTAATATTAATCAAATGCGTTTAACCAACAACCCAAGCATTGATGCGTTCGCTGATGACGAGTATCAATCCCAAGAGTTTATCAATAAACCAGAGAGAGAGCGAAAGCAAAAGCCTATCGCTACCTCTGATGATTTGATCTCTTTAGGTCGTGCAATCAGCACTGACCCTAACATTAACCCTTTATTTAAAATTTTATTCAAATGAAGCAGTACATTTTTGACCAGTTTGTTGAGAACATTCTCAAGCATACTGGGTTTACAAAGGAACAACTCTTTGCTAATAATCGTAAGAGTGATGTTTCGGATGCGAGAAAATTTTTGTATAAGCTATGTAAAGATCGAGGCCTATCCAACAAAGCTATTGAAACGTACATGGAAGAGAATGGTTATATATGTTATTCAAACACCATCCCTCAAGCATTATCTACGCTTGAAAAACAAATAGCAAATGATCCTGACTACTCGGTGATCTTACAAAAATTGTCTAACGTAGATGCTTGACCTGAAGGATATATATATTCAAGCTGAAGATGATCCTGCGACAACAAATTTAGATGGCAAAGGATACGATGCTCAAATGTTGCATGGAGTACAAATTATGCGTGACCATGCTACAGAGAATATTAAAATTTTTAATCCAAGAGGTAAAGAATACTACGATGAACTCACTTCAGCTGAATATGAATTATTCAACCAAGGGTGGCGTAAAGGTGTTTTAAATTTAGTTCTCCAGGTATATAGAAATCGCTTGGATGTTATTGAAAAAAAAATACCTCAAGTATTAAATAACCACAAGACGTTGTCTGCTTTAAAAGAGAGAAGGAGTGGACTACTTAAAAAGTATTTCAAACTAACACAAAAGTTAAACCAACTATGAAAAATTATTACAAAGCATTGGCAGGATTTCAACAAGAATGTCCTGTCTTATTAAAGGATACCGATGGGTACAACTATAAATACATTGATCTGCCGAAGATCATCCACACAATCAATCCTCTGATGAAAAAGTACGGATTAGGTTTCACACAAAAATTAGGGACAAACAAAGAAACGCAACAACCATGTCTAACCACAACTATCTTTCACTTTGAGAGTGGTGAGTTTGATACCGATACTGTTGACATTCCTATAGTGGATATGAAGAGCCAAAACTTATATCAATCTCTTGGTTCGGGAACTACTTATTTCAGGAGGTATGCGTTGTCATGTCAACTCGGTATAGTTAGTGATAAAGACCTTGATGCGTATGGGGAAGAAACTAAACCAGTAGCTAAAAAGGAATTAGACTTAGGAGTTCCAAAAAAGAAAAGCAATGTTCCAACTGGTAATGTACCTGACGATTTAATTACCATCAAAAAAGGTGTTGATAATGGTAAAGATTTAGAAAAGGATATTATTCCTTGGCTAAAAAAAACATACGATGATCTAACAATCAAACAAATTAAAAAACAAGCACATGAGCAAGAAATTATCAAATAAGCAAATTATTAAGAAACTAAGGGATGATGAAAACTACTACGGTGAGTTTGGTAAGCAATGGCTGTCTAACTCAAACATCCAAGATTTACAACCAAAAACATTTAAGCAGTTTGGTAGGGCCCAAGAAGACAATGAAAACTTTATCAAGGGAAGGTATTTTCATCAGCTTATTTTGGAACCCAACAAAGCAGTAAGTTTTCCAGTTTTTACAGAAACTAAAACAAGGGGGGCCAAATATGAAAAATATCTACAGGACAAAGGTATAACGTCTGCCATACTCGAACACGAGGCTATATTAATGGAAGAGTTAAGAGATGAATTATTAAACATAAAAAATTATGGTGGTGCTAAACAACAAGTGGCTGATCTTATAACAGACAAGGATGCTGAGTATGAGGTTCCAATAATTGGGGAGATTTTTGGTCACCCCTTTAAAGCTAAAGCTGACATTATCTCACAAGGAATTATTATAGATCTTAAAACTACAACGGCAAAGAACGACCAAGAATTTGTTTGGTTGGGCAAGAACAAATATTTCTATGACACCCAAGCTTACATCTATCAAACGTTATTTGATAAGCCTATGACGTTTATTGCTATAGATAAAAATAAAAAAGTCTATGGCGATACTGGTGAAAGTTACCATGAGATATATGTCTGTCCAGTTAGCGAAGAAAGTGTTTTAGAGGGCAAAAAAAAGGTAGAATCTGCTATACAGATTTATGAACATTATTATGGTAAAGACAAAAAAGAAGACATTAGAAATGTAATATATAATCTTAAATTTTAAACTATGAGTGAATTTGTACATCAACCTGGAAGGGGAAGTATTTTTAAAAACGACAGTAAACAAGGCAAACAACCCGACTATACCGGCAAAGGAAAAGATATTGAGGGAAGAGATATTGAAATAGCCGCTTGGGTAGCAACAAGTGAAAAAGGGAACAAGTATCTTTCTATTAAAATGCAATATCCCAAAACAGAAGAAGATAAGGTACCAAAGAAGGCACCTGAGCCAAAGATAGAAGAGCCTGAAGACCCTGATTTACCATTTTAGGTAACCCCAACTAAACTAGGGGGAGTTATGCTCCTCCTTTTTTTTTGTGTCAAGTGTTAAATTTATTTTACTTTACTTATTTATTTATTATTATATATATATTTACTTTTTTTAAATCTGTAATGAAACTCAAAACCAACATTTTCAACACTATGCAATCTATTGCAAGGATACACAAATAATAATCAACATAAATCCAACACCAACATGTCAAATATCGTCACAATATTTAAAAATATTAACTCAACTACCTCTCCTTTTTTTAGAGAAGTAGAAATAATTTTAAAAAGAATTAAAGAGGGTGCCTCAAAAGATTTAGTAATATCGATCAGAAAAGAGCAAGATAAGTCAAAACGAAATGAGTTAAAAAAACAACTACCATCAATTTGTTTTAGCGGTCAGTTTAATAAAAGGTCAGACGTTTCTCTGCAAGAACATAGTGGACTAATATGTTTAGATTTTGATGGCTATTTAAAAAAGCAAGAACTCTTATCTGACAAAACTAAATTTTCTAAAAACAAATATGTTTATTCTGTATTCATATCTCCATCTGGTAAAGGGCTAAAAGTTTTAGTTAAGATACCACCCAAACCTGAAAACCACATTGGTTATTTTAATGCTTTAGAAAAACATTTTAAATCACAATACTTTGACAAAACATCAAAGAATATAAGCCGAGTCTGTTATGAATCTTATGATCCACTAATTGAAATAAACCAAGACTCTTTTGTGTGGGAAGAATATGAGGAAATAGAATATAAAGAAGTAAACGCTAACAATGGTATAACTACCATACCTATTACAGATGAAAACAAAATAGTAAGCATACTTGTTAAATGGTGGCAAAAAAAATATCCAATGACAGAAGGGCAAAGAAATCAAAATGCTTTTATTCTTGCAATGGCCTTTAATGATTTTGGAATATCTTCTACAACAGCATCACTTGTTATAAGTCAGTATCAAAGCAAAGATTTTAATTCAACAGAAATATCTAAAACAATAAAATCTGCATATGCAAATACTAAAAACTTTAATACTAAATATTACGAGGATCAAGATAAGCTAGATGAGATACAACAAAGGCTTAGAAGAGGTGAGTCAAAAAAAGTAATACGTCAAGACTTAGAGGAGTCGAGCTTGGCGGATGAGGTTATAGACTCCGTGATCCAAACTGCTGAAGAAAATAATTCTGTAAAGTTTTGGACGTTAAGCAAAAAAGGTGTTGTAAAATCTATTCCTTTAATATTTAAAAGGTTTTTAGAATCCAATGGGTTTTTTAAATTTTGTCCAGAAGGGCAAAAAAATTATGTATTTGTTAAAGTTACTAACAATCTTATTGATCATACAACAGAAAAAGATATTAAAGATTTTATTCTTAATCATTTACTTGATTTGGAGGACATGGCTATATATAACTACTTTGCTGATCAAACTAGGTTATTTAAAGAGGACTTTCTTTCGTTACTAGGAACTATTGATATTTATTTTATTGAAGATACACTAGATACTTCTTATCTATATTATCAGAATTGTGCAGTAAAGATTACAAAAAACAAGGTTGAGGCCATTGATTATCTTGAATTAGATGGGTATGTTTGGAAAGATCATGTCATAAACAGACCATACAAATCTTGCAAAGAACTAGACAATGATTTCAAATTGTTTTTGGATAATGTTGCTGATAAAAAAACAGACAGAATAATAAGTCTAGAATCAACACTAGGGTATTTAATGCATGCTCACAAAAATATATCTTACTGCCCTGCTGTAATATTAAACGATGAACACATATCAGATACAGCAAATGGTGGAACTGGTAAAGGTATTTGGCTACAAGCCGTAGGTCACATGAAAAAAGTAGTAATGATTGATGGTAAATCTTTTGCTTTTGAGCAATCCTTTCCATATCAGCTTGTGTCAGCCGATACGCAAGTGATTGTTTTTGATGATGTAAAAAAATACTTTGATTTTGAAAGACTGTTTAGTGTTGTCACCGAAGGACTAACCCTTGAGAAAAAGAACAAGGATGCTATTAAAATTCCTTTTTCAAAATCTCCTAAAGTTGTAATAACAACCAACTACACCATAAAGGGCGCAGGTACATCATTCGCCAGGCGTAGGTGGGAGCTAGAATTAGCATCCCATTATAACGATAAGTATACGCCTATGGATGATTTTGGTAGGTTTATATTTGGTGAGGAGTGGGATGAAAATGATTGGTGTAAGTTTGACAATTATATGATAAGCAATCTCCAATTATACTTAAAGGAGGGATTAATTGTAAGTGAATCTGTAAATGGGGAAATGAAAAGATTTATCATGGAAACCAACGGAGATTTTTGTGAGTGGTGTGGACTTACAGACACTAGTCAATCTAATCCTATGTTACAAGTAAACACTAGAATAAGGCTTAATGATATATACTATGATTTTGTTAACGCATACCCTGATTATGCTAGAGGCTCAAAATTTTCTGTATCTCATTTTAAGTTTAAAAACTGGATGATTTCATATTCTAAATATACCCAAGGAATAGAAGCCGAAATAGGTAGAAGTAATGATGGTAAATGGATAAGAATTCGTCCAAGTAGCGAAACTCAGATTCAACAAAAACTTATATGAAATTTAGAAACTACCAAAAGGATATTATATCTAAAGGTATAGATGTTGTTGGAGAGTATGGGTTTGTATATTTAGCTATGGAGGTTAGAACAGGAAAGACCCTCACTAGCATGGGAATAGCTCAGGGTATGCAAGTTAAAAGCGTACTATTTATAACTAAAAAAAAAGCTATAAGTTCTATTGTATCTGACTACAATTTGTTAAATCCTAGTTTTAAAATTGAAATTATAAACTACGAGAGTCTTCATAAAATAGAACCTAAAATTTATGATCTTGTAATACTAGATGAAGCTCATGGCATAGGAGCTTTCCCTAAGCCTAGTAAGCGTGCGAAAGATGTAAAATTTATTCTACAAAAGAACGACCCGATGGTTATATTATTGTCTGGTACTCCTACTCCAGAATCATATAGTCAGATGTATCATCAAGTGTATGCCATACCTGGGAACCCATTTAGGGAGTACAAGAACTTTTATAGGTTTAGCGATACACACGTAAATGTAACTCAGAGAATTATTAACGGCCTTAGTATCCGCGACTACTCCAAGGGTCAGGAAAGTATTATGGATGCCATGCAACCTTTCTTTTTGTCTTATAGTCAGAAGGAAGCTGGGTTCAAAGTTCGGACAAATGAAAAAGTAATGCACGTTAAGATGACTCCGTTTACTTATAACCTTGCTAATAAACTCAAGAATGACCTTGTGGTCCAAGGAAAAGATGAGGTGATCTTGGCTGATACCCCTGTAAAACTAATGATGAAACTACACCAGATATACTCAGGTACTGTAAAGTTTGAGAGTGGATCATCACAGATACTAGACCTAAGTAAGGCTAAGTTTATCCATAAAATTTTTAAAAATAAAAAGATTGGAATATTTTATAAGTTTAAGCAAGAGCTCCTAGCATTGAAGAAGGTATTCCAGGATAGCATTACCACAGAACTGGATGACTTTGTAAATGGCAATAAAAGTATAGCCCTGCAGATTGTAAGCGGCAGGGAAGGTATAAGTCTGAAACAAGCTGACTGTTTGGTATACTACAATATTGATTTTAGTGCAACAAGCTATTGGCAGTCACGTGATCGCATGACTACCAAAGATAGAATTAATAATAATGTGTACTGGATATTCTCCAAGGGTGGGATTGAGGATCAGATATATAAAGCTGTAATCGGCAAGAAAGATTATACCCTCAATCACTTTAAAAAAGACTTACTTAGCTTATGATATCAAGACCAATTATAGTTACCTCGTTATTTAATATAGGCAGGGATGTTTGGGATACATATACCGTATCCTATCACACCTACCTATGGTGGATGAAAAATACATTGTCATTAGATGCCGAGTTTGTTATATACACTGATGAACTATTGTATGACAAAATTATAGCAATTCGTAAAGAGTTTGATCCAACTATGATTAGCACTAAAATAATCAAGTGTAGTTTGAAGAACATACCGAGTTTTAAAATGTATAATAAGAGGCTTGAAATGCTAATGTACTCTGAAGACTTTAAGAAGAAAATTGTTCATCAAGTCCCTGAGATGACCAAGCCTTTGTACAATACTATTATATTTAATAAACTTGGATTTATTAAAGATGCAAAAGATAATAAATATTTCCCTGGTGACTTTTATATTTGGGCTGACGCTGGTGGCCTTAGAGATGATCTTCAAAATTATAAAAGTAAGTCATGGCCCAACCTTGAAAAGCTAAATTTGTTGGCGTCAACAAATAAGGTTACCTTTTTTTCTCATCAACCTGATTTTAGTATAACTGATAGTGAGTACCATGCTTTGTCTCAGATAAGATATATACAGGGGGGGAGCATCTTCTGCCCACCTGATTGCATTGATGATCTGCACGTTCAATTTAATCGAACTGTAAACCAATGTTTAAATAGTGGATACATAGGTAGTGAAGAGAAGATTTTGGATATAACATATCACTCGGATAAGACTAAGTACAACCTAATTACTTGTGACTGGAGAGAATACTATGATAAATTTTTGTAAAATGTCATGACAGAACAGCAGATACAAGCCAAAAAGATTCAGCAACTAGAAGCTCAAGGGTACTACGTCCTAAAGCTAATTAAGACCAACAAGAATGGAATACCTGATCTAGTAGCACTGCATGTGGGTAGGCCTGCCTTATTTGTGGAGTGCAAAACAAAAAAGGGTAGGGTGTCAAAACTTCAAGAGTATAGGCTCAAGGAACTAGAGGATCTAGGATTTATATGTGAAATATACAGAGGATAAATATATTTTTTATAATTTAGTGAGCATGAATGGTTTGACTCCAATAGAAAACAAAAGAATACAAAATATAAATTTTGTAATGGGCGAACTTCACTCTTCACTTAATAATATATACGAACACTTGATGGATAAAGAGTATACCACGCTTAGAGGTGAGGTAAATAATTTAACAAAAAAGCTTCGTAATGTTGGCGAGTCAGTGACCGATGAAGTTTGACCCTAATTATGATTTTGTAGGTGCTATCTGCATCACCCTTATAGTGATGTACCTGCTGTTCTTGCTTATCTTTTAGGCAAGCGTCGACGTCTCCTTTGTGAAATTAACGATGGCCTTTTCTTTTTTGGATGTATTCTTTTTGGTAGAGACCCAGACACTGTCTCCTCCTCCCACCGCGCAGCTATCTCCGGCAGGTTCTTGTACATGTACGCTCGTTGCGCTTGACTTTTGAATGGCATATTAATTATTAAATCGAGATGATTTTTTCTTATTAAATCTAGATGGCTTTTTCTTATTAAAACGTGATTTTTGTTTTACCCTTTTTCTTTTCTGTGGAGGTGTATAATTATACATCTCATCCTTTTGTTGTTGTTTTATTTGTCGTTGCGCTCTTTCAATTTCTTTAAGTGCCTGTCTTTCATCATAGCCTGGAGAGTTAGGACCAAAGGTTACATTCCACAACTCTCTGTCGTACCTCTTCATGTCCGACTCACTGTCGTAGCCTTGCAACATTTCTTTTTTGGCTTTCTGTTTGTCCTTAAGCTCTCTCTTGGCTCTAGAAAGATCTCCATAAATACGATCTAATGTAATCTTTCGCACGTCTTTGTAAAGAGGTATAAATCCTAGGTTACCAAGGAGTTCCAGGGGCAACCTTATAAACCTCTCCATGTCTTGACGTTCAATCGCTTCAGGTGTTTTCTTTTTGTCTTCTGTTAACTTTTTTATTAATAACGACCCTGCTCCAAGAGCGGGTCCGTATGCAGCGCCCACTCTTTTTATCAAATCTCCTATGTCATTACCCCTGCCAGACGCAGTTTTAGGAAGAGGTGTATACTGTAAAGCGTCTTTAAAAGCATCATACTCACCATCCCTTAAGAAATCAAGTTGAGCTTCATTAAACTCTTCAACACCTATATTAATAATTGATTTAGTTGCATTTCCAAAATCCCTACCTAAAAGAAGGGAGGTGAAGGTAGAAGCAAAGGCTTGACCCAACATTTTTTCTGGAGACTTCATTCCCTCACCTGGCAATTCATCGTCGTCATCATCGTTTATTATAGATGTCATTCCCTCAGCTAAAAGCTGCCCTAGTATGGTATACAACATCATTCGGCTTATAACTGCGCCGATCAATCTACCGCCTTGTTTTTTGCTGAGCTCACCTTTGCCTATTAGATTGGCAACACCTGTACGTGCCGTTATATATTCAAATATAAGGAACCGAGTCATAAAGTTGTTAAATGAATTAAACGCTCTGAGCAATGCGCTTTGATTTGGTTTAGCCGTACCCTTTAACATACCCATAAAAGCATTGTCTGTAGCGCCCGCCATTACTGATTTTTTATCTGCTAAATTTGTAGCTTCATCTAAAGCGGATTGATTAGCCTGTATATAAGTTGAATCATTATCTGCGATTTTGTCAAAGTCAGGGGACTTACCGGTAATTCTTTTAAATTCATTCTCAAAAGCTCCAAACCACATTGGTCTCATTACGGCTTTATCAGGTGTAGAAATTAAAAAATCTGCAGCAGCC
>TARA_R100001460_G_scaffold36471_2_pt1 | contig 20744 bp, 37 predicted proteins | sample TARA_R100001460 | Tara Oceans TARA_R100001460 (sample SAMEA2622190) | marine metagenome | biome: marine biome (ENVO:00000447); feature: surface water layer (ENVO:00002042); material: "saline water (ENVO:00002010), including plankton (ENVO:xxxxxxxx)" | depth 5 m | reverse complement strand
AACATCTCCAAGCCATCGTATGTTTTCTCCCTGTCAAAGAAACACTTGGGCAACATCATGCGTGCAGCGTTGATACCATCTGCAACCTTCATCTTTGGAATAACACGAAAGCGTATGCCAAGACTAAACGCAGTTTCTAGCCTAGACTTGCCAGAACCAAGCTCCCTTACTTCAATGTCGTGCGGAGCAAGGTGATCACCGTAGTGGTAGTCTTTTTGGCGTAATATCTCAGCGTAGTGATCCAGCCCAACACCGCTGTTTTCATAGTAGTCAATAACATTGATCGAACCGCCCCTAAATACTTGCGCAAACCAAATAGCTGTTGAGTCGTTTATACCCAGATCCCATGCGGTATGCACAGGATAAGCAGGGTCATATGGAACCCTAGTAACCCTTCCGTTATCATCGGCATCAGAAAGCAGCTTTCCATAATAGGCACCTATGATAGCAGCGGTAAACGAACATTCATACTCTTGCTCGTATTGCTCTGGCGTCATCTGCGCCCTAGCCGCATCTAGCTCTTCTTTCTTTACAAGCTCACTCTCAGATGCCTTGACTACCTTCCAGTACCATTGCTCAGAGCCTTCTTGCTCTTCCGACTTGGCCTGTTCCAATAAATCAAAAAAATGATTATGCCCCGCTGGGGTGCCTAGAAATACAGCCGCACCTTCCCTATCAGACAGGGCAGGACGTACAACCTCCCCCCACACCCTGGGATTTTGCATGCCAAACTCATCGAATACACATAGATCAAGATAGATACCTCTTAGACTATCTGGGTTCTCCGCTGACAATAGCATCAGCCTGCCACCATTCGGAAAGTCTACACGCAGCTCAGTCTCATTAAAACTAACGCCAGGTATTACAGCCGCATAATACTTTACATAATCCCAAGCAATACGTTTGGCCTGCGTGAAGGTAGGTGCAACAAAAGCAACTCTTGGCCTTGGAAGCTCACAAGTCAAAGCATGTCTGATAAGGTGATTGACTGCCCAGACTGTCTTGCCAAAGCGTCTGTGCATCACTAGCACATTCCAACGCTTAACACTCTTGTGCATTTCTGCTTGTAAGGATCTAGGCTTGTAAGGGATCTTTACCTGCATCACCCTTCCCACATAATCTTTACACCGCCATCAGTAACCTCTACACCAGCACGGTTCTTACTATCACCATACTGGTCTGGCATAACCTTGCCTGCCTTCCAACGTATATGTAAAGCATAATCCCTTAGAACATTAGGATCATAGTTCTTCTCACCGCTTAACTGATGCTGATACATAGCCTCAACATCCTCTAGTGCCTTCTCAGCACTCTGCTGTTGAGCAGTCTTGATAGCATTACTAATCTCAGGATCACTGCCCATCCTTGTATACAAAGCAGACCTAGATACACGATTACGCTCACATGCCTTCACAAGCGTATAACCCTGCATCACATCAGATGCCACCCTGTCAATCTTAGCTCTGGGTATCTTAGCCATGTTCTCTCCGTGTGTGTGATAGTAGTAATTAACACACATACAACGCGCGTGCGCACACGGGTGCGCGTGCCTTTGTTCTATGCCCCCCGTGGGGTCACGTTGCAGCGCTGCGCATTGCTACATTGCCGCGTGAATGTGTCCGTGCTGTGTGTGAATTGAAATGCAACAACCATCATTCCACAACCACCAATCACCGCTGAATCAATGCCAGCTCACTGGTACAATGCTTCACAATGTTTGACACAATGTAATAAATATCACATATGGGGTTGACAGTATAGTAACCAATGGTTATATGTAGGTTATCAACACAAGAAAGGATCAAACAGATGAAAACAATTTATATCAAGCTTCCGATTGCCGCTATAGGGATTTTTAAGGTTACAAACAAGACATTGTTTGCGCGTCCGTCTTGTTCCATTAGCAGGTTTGAGGATGGTTCGTTTTTGGCAAGCTTCGCATTGTCTTGCATTTGTTTTTATATCAGCACGTCAAAACATAAGATAGGGGCATAACAATGGACAACTCAACACTGCTAGCAGCCACCATGCTTATTACCGGAATGTTTTGCGTTCCGGTCATGGTCATTGGTGCAGCACTCGTAAACATCCCAGTATTCATCGCTGGGGTTGCACTGGCCTTTGCCTGTATCTGGGCAATGTTCGGCTTGTTCTACACTTCCGAATAGCAACACAAGAAAGGATCAAACATGTTTATAGAAACACAATCATTCACTGCTGAATACTGGGCTGGGTGGCTTGTCATTACTGACAGGTCATCCAATGAGACCTACCCGGTGCAATTACGCGATACCAAAACAGGTCGCAATATTACCAAGCAGCAATTCAATAGCGCAATAAAGACTCATGGCACTGACAGAGCCTGTCAAACATTTTGCAAGTTGTATGCGCTACCATCAATACCCTGCTATTCATAGGCCGAAACATGGCGCAGCAATGCGCTATGTCTACCGATTGTGTCGGTACTGATGAGGCCCATCAGAAAAATCAAGAAAGGATCAAAGACAATGGCAAAATATAACGGGTATACAAGTTGGAACGCTTGGAATGTTTCGCTTTGGATTAACAATGATTACGACATGTACATGACAGCGAGGGACACCGTGCAGCGTTTAGGCTATGTGCGCGGTCTCAAAGAGCTTGTAAGGCTATGGGAAGGGCAGCGCACTCCAGACGGTGCAAGGTTCAATCGCACTGGCATCAAGCAAGCAATACAGGAGATTGTGTAATGCAAAACTTTAGTGAATTACACATTGGCGACTTGTTTACACTTGAAAGAAAGCTGAAAAACAACCCGCATAAACCCACGCTATGGCGTAAAAAGAGCAGTCGCACGGCAACGCTTGCATCCGGCTATAGGTCAATCATAGGTCGCCCAGCTTGGTTTTATTTCAGGAAAACAGAAACCGTTTTCAAACAGGAGAAACATGATGGATAGGCTTGAAATATTCAACAACGCGCTATTCCTTCTAATCATGGGCCTTGTGATATGGGGTCTAATGGGCAGCGAGGCGTGGCTATGGCAAGTGTTCAAGTGGGCAATCAATACCTTTGCCTAGTACAACCCTACCCATTGGCGGTTACATGCCGCCAGTGGGCCTCAAACCGCCAGCAATGGCATGTTAAGAAAGGATCGAACAATGAGCAAAAAAGCTTGGCATATAAGTTACATCTCAGCAATCGTTGGACCATGCGCAGCAACTACCGATTGCGGCATGATGGCCTGGGGTGATGGTGATTATTCAGTGAGGTTGCTGGATATGAGCAACGATGGTGAGAAACTATTGTTACACATAGACCCAGAACATACTGATGAATTGAAGATCTACCAGTTGATAGGCTACGCGGTAAATTGTGACTTGCCCTATTCAATTACAGAGTGGGCAGAGTTTATGGAAGATGAAGAGCAAGAAATAGGCAATGCCTAGCAGAGAAAGGATCAGGAAATGAGCTTTGATTTTGAACAGACAGAGCATGTCTGCGAAGAATGTGGTGGCAGTGAATGGCATGCTAACCGCTTCTTTTGCAACAGTAGAAAACAATGGTTCAATGACGACATTTCGCAATGGTGTTCCGACTGTGAACAAGAGGTTGGGCTTATTGAGAAATCAGACTGGGATCAGGAGCATAGCTGCAATTAAAAGAGAAAGGGCCAAGTCGGGGGCATCCGGCTTGACCCATGACTGGTGAAGGATCAACAAAACCAGTCACTGAGAGAGAGGATAGCATGACAGCAGAACAGTTTAAAGCAGAAAGGAAACGTCTGGGCTTAACAATGGTGGGTATGGCTAATCACATTGGAGTCAGTCAGCAAGCAATATGGTATTACGAAACTGGCAAGAGATCGGTGCCAAAACCTGTTGAGCTGCTACTAGAGTCTAGACGTGTTTATGAAAAGCTAACAGAGAAAGGATCAAAGTAATGCCAAAGCATGGCGATATCAGAGAGGATGGCAAAATCTTTTGGGGCTATAACAAAAAGTCAAAGGATGGTGAGGACTGGCGTTGCCCAGAAGTGTTTGCAAGATGCAAGAAGCGCATCACTGTTGACAACAAAGAGTCACGCGAAAAGCGCATGATGTTCTTGAACACTGCAAAAACAACTAACGGTTGCTATCAGTGTGGAGAAAAACACCCTGCCGCACTTTGCTTTCACCACCATAAGAAGAATAAGCTATTTAGCATTGGTAATGCCACACACTACAAATGGTCAACCATTGTAAGAGAGTTACGAAAATGTTTTGTCATGTGTCATAACTGCCATGCAAAGCATCATGCTTTTGACAAAAAGAGAGGGGCGTAAGCCCCTCTAAGTTTTCTCTAGGGAGGAATATGAAAACACAATGCTATAACACAATGTCTACACTTACAGTGCAGACACTTTTTTTATTTAAAAATAATTAAATGCTGCGTTGCTACCACAGCACTTTGCTTACATGTGTTAACACTGTGTGTCTGTAAACTATGTTTCAAATATCATGGATTTTGTTGACAGTCTAGCCTGTTGGCTCAACTTTTTCTCTAACAATGTAGAACCATGTTTGCAGAGAAACGATAATAGTGGCATCTGTATCAGTAAATTCTGGGTTTACATGAGAGAGAAACAGACGGCACCACACATCCTGCCTATCGTATTTGTATATCAGCACTGGCATCAAATCCCCTGCTGAGTCTACCGCTTGCTGCCACCACGCATCAGCACCGCCCACAGGACCACTAGCGTACCTCTTACACTCTACTGACCATTGCGGTATATAGATATCACAACCGCCCTTTGTTTGGTATTGAGAGAGGTTGCGGCGCACGTTTGCATAACCCAAGTGGTCTTTGATTTCATTCACACACCAACGCTCAAAAGCAGAACCTTTATCTCGACTTTTTTTGCTCATGCCTACCATACACCAGTTTGCAAGTTGGACATTGTAATCTGCCATCAAGGAAGGTCTTGCAGCACACACACATATCTGCGGCTTGGAGTCGTGCAAACCTGCCGTCACCGACCTCAAATTCTTTGACCTTGCCCGCACCATCACAGTGGTCACAATGATCTTGTACAACCTCATCAGCCTCGAACCAGCTACGCCTGCGCACCCAACCAGATCCGTTACAAGTCTTGCATTTCGTCTCTGAAAAAATCATTGGGTGCAACATCTCCATCTGTAGCTACAAATATCTTGCCCATTGTTGCTGGGCTTGGTCGCCTACTGCCTGACAACAACCGATTGATAGCTGCCCGGCTCATGCCAGCACGCCGCGCCAGCTTGGCCTGCGATATGTTATTTTTTTCTAAATATTCTTCCAAGGTCATATTTTTTTGTATCACAGTGTTGACAGACTGACAACAACTATGGTTCAAGTATGTTGACGATACACAGAGAGAGACAGGAAATGGCAGAGATACCAGAATACAGAAAGGTTTTCGGCGCAAAGCATGACAGTGCATCAGGCGCAACTCAAGATCAGTGGGAGTTTATACTTAAATTGTATGCTAGGCACCTTAGTGTTCCCCTCCCAATGGCTGCACGTCCTTGGTGTGGTGTCTGTGTGGAACTTGGTGCAAAAAAAGTAATAAGAGATGGCGAAGATCTTTTGCCATCTACTCAATATGCCATGTCAAAATTTAGAGAATACACACCGCGTGACTGGGATGATGGCAAAGACAAAGAAGAGTTTGAGGCTTTTCAAGAATACATACCTGACATGATTTTATTTGCGGTAAACGCACTGCAAAAGTTTTTCCAACAGGCAAACAGAGTGCGCGGCAACATACCAGAGTATTTCGAAGAACCAAAGATTGACGTACCTATCTTGCTTTACCGTGATTTTTTTGGCGGTGGACTACAGATTGATCTGAAATGTAAGCCACCACTGCGCAACCCACCAAAAAAAGATGGCACAAGAACCTGGCGCGTACCAAAGCCAGAGATCACGCCAACATGGCAACAAATTATGCAGCAGTCTGTGTATTGGAAAGCCAGTGGTGAGCCGCCAGCGTTGCTGTATGTGTCAGCGGTTGGCTATCACATAGCAACAGCACAAAACTGTGAGCAGCTTTCAGAGCAAAACTTAGAACGTGCGTATCAAGAAGTTGTGCGCAGTTGGCTCATATCACAAAACTTACTCAAGGCGGCAAACGGAAACTGGCACGATTTAGCTGGTTTGGTCCAGCCAGATTTTAACGAGATAGCTAGGCGTCATGGGCCGTCAATCGTAGACGTAGCTAAACAACTTTGGAGTTTCTAATGTTTGAAAGTTTGACTAAGCGTTTCGAAAAGAAACCAACGTCTATCTCTGGGGATGCAAAGTATGAGGTTGAAGTAATCATCACATTCCGCAAATCCTACAGAGTGAGGGCCTTTAGCGCAAAAGACGCAGGGGCAAAAACAGTTGATAAGATCAAAAGACAAAACAGAACTTACTTAGACAAAGGGTTGCATTTTATTGAGGCAACAGCAGAAAAAGCAGAAAGGATCAAAGATGACTGAAGCATATAAATTAGTGCGCAGGGATGACCCTGCAACAAGCCACGAAGCGGCAGAACAAATGGATGCAACGGCTATGGAGTCCATTGTAGCTGACGCTATCTGGGCTTTTCGTGCAGAAGGTGCAATAGCAGATCAGGTCTGCGATGCCCTTCCGCAGCACCGCTATAACTCAATCACGCCGCGTTTCAAAGCCCTAAAAGAAAAGGGCATCATCATTGTAGATGGTGCGAAACGAAAGGGCGCATCAGGACGTGGGCAGATGGTTATGTGGCACAAGGAATTCTACAATGGACAAGGATGAAATTAGGGCAATCGTAGATGATCTTTTTAATGAAAGAGATTTACGCATGGATGACTTGTTTAACCGTTTGCAGCAAGTGACAAGAGATCTAGAACTTGTGACTTACAAATGTAACGATTTGGAAAAGCGTTTACTGGAGGCAGAGAATGGCGATGAGAAATAACAGGCAAGGCAAGGCTTTGCCAGACAACCTATGTAATCTTCTTGCAGAGGTGGGAATGTCTGACAAGATGGATGAAGGCGCAGTGTGGAACTGCCACGGCACGCCTGTAATCTTACACAAAGCGTTAGAACGCATAGCAGATCACACAAATATTTTGTTCAGCGAACCAACAATAGTGGAAGCAAACTCACAAGCAAAAGTGGCTGTTATCTGTGTGACTGGCAAGTTAGGTGATAAAACAGCTTGGTCAATAGGCGAGTCTGCGCCGTCAAACACAACCAACAGCTACCCATACGCTATGGCAGAGAAGCGTGCCAAAGATCGTGTGATACTCAAGCTGATAGGTGCGTCTGGGTTTGTTTATTCAGAAGAAGAGGCTGATGATTTCAAAAACTCAAAGCCTGATTTGGTGCCAACTCAAAAGAAACCACTAAGCAAAGAAGAAGCAGAGTGGCTTGCACACAACGAGGCAACTCTAGATCAGTACACCTTGAAAGATCTTGAGGTCTTTATGAGGAAGCCTTTTACAAAAGCAACGATGCAAAGCATTAAAGAAAAGGACATTGACGCTTACAACGATTTCAAAACTCTGTTTGTCGAAACAAGAGAAAAGTTAAAGGAGCAGGCAAATGGCTAGACGATGGCAACAAGTGATGACAGTGAAGCTGTTTAAGTACACAGGCAACGGTTCAGCTACACACAGTAACTCTAAATTTAGGCCGCACATCGGCAAGCCAGCACAACCTGGCACAGTAACATTCTCACCTGACAAGATGTATGATGTGCAACTGTTTGAAAACGACGATGGTACAAGAGCAGTGCGCTTTCAAGAAGTCATAGAGTACCAAGCAGATGACAACATTGCTGATGATATTTCACAGCCAGCATTGAAACCTGTGGGGCAAGTTGTGCAGATGAAGCACGCAGACAAGGGAGACGTTGACGATGACATCCCCTTCTAATCGCCTTCTAAGCCCCAGGGAGGTGGCTTTAGAGATTTTTGGTAGTGATACCCGCCCAAAGGTACAAAGGGTGCGTGAGCTTATCCAAAGGGGCGATATAGAGGCAAAGAAGCTGGGCGGTATGTATTATGTACCCAAAACAGAGATAGATAGGCTGCTCAGTGCCGAAAAAAACTAAAACAAAAAGACTACACGCGCCTTCTGGTCAGACAGTCACATGTGATCTTTGCGGAGAAAAACATGGGCTGATGACTGGAACGTGGGTGATAAACGGAGAGGGAGACCTTTTGTGTTATGGCTACGGAAAAAATTGTTTCGCTACAAGAGTCGCGCAGTCTCAAGGAAGCGCGGATACTAGCACATGATTACTATGCTGCTTTAATATTAGATGGCTGGGGACCATACAGAATACTAGAAGAACACGGGTTCAAACCGCACAAAGCAAAACACATTATCCCACTAAACGGTGAGATAAGTGGTGGGTACCTTACAGAACCATACGTTATAGAATGTCTGGCTCAGTATTTGGCTGCTGGTGGTGAGCCTATGCCATGCGTTTCTTAGGCTTTTTCCCTGCCTTTTTCATGGCGATAGCTGTTGCTGCTTGTTTCTTCATCTTGGCAGACTTTGGTGGGCGCCCTCTCTTGGACCCGTAAGTTCCTTTTCCCATCGGCATTATGCTTTTCCTTTCTTAGCTTTGTTGCGTTTGGAGATTGCTGCCGCCTTCTTCCTTGCGTCAGCCTTGCTGCTTGCACCCCATGCGCGGAGTGACAGTAGTAAGCGCGTTGGTTTGCCATTCTTTCTCTCTGGCCCCTTCATGTTGCCCATGCGTGCCAAGAAACTAGCTCTGCGTGGGTTGTCACCACTCTTCACAGGCCGTTTTAGGTTTGCGCCCGTGGTTTTCTTGAAAAAGTCTCTGCCCTTTTGGTTCAAGCCACCTTTGGGATTTTGAAATCTTTTAGCTACCATCAATCAAACCGTGTCTGTATCCGTTCTCTCTATCATAAGTAAGAACCTCTTTGCGTGGATCGGGAGCGTAGCTGCAATGAATCCAGCCCGTGTTGCCGCCAGTATAACATTCAAGTATAAGTTGATCGAACTCTAAGTTGTCTGCAATCCATTTAGCAACAACCATGTTTGACACACCAGCCACCTCAAAGTCAGCAGCTTCACCTTTGGTATGTTGCGACTTCATTGAGCTACCAATCGCAACACATAGCTCTGGGCTACGGTATCCAGATGTGACTGTTACAGGGCCAAACTCATCACGCACTGGCTGTAAAATCTTGTCACACAGATCAATGATGTTGTCTACATTGTCTTGATCTGGCTCATTAGGGATGCCCTTACGCTCTGCTGTTTGGCTTTTGGTAAGCTCACGCAGTGTAAAATTTTGTGACAGTCTCATGCACGCGCTTTCTTTTTCTTGCCGTTGTTAGCACGCAGTTTGGCAAAGTCAGCGCCAGTAATTTTGTTCCTTGGTGCAGCAACCCTTGCAAGTTTCTTTTGCTTTGGTGACAGTTTCTTTCCTGGCATCACCTTCTCCTTTTGCCGTTTTTCTTCAACAAACTCTCAAGCATCTTTGCTTGTCCTGCGTGCGCTTTGGATGCGCCGCGTAGCTTCTTGGCAACCTTCTTGACCTTTGCCTTTGCACTTTTTTTCATCATGTCTTTTTCGCCTTCTTCTTGCGCAGTAAATCTGCATCTGCCTTGCGTGCGCCACCTTTGCCAGTAGCAAAGCTGCGTACCCTGCCAGCAGCCCACTGATGCGCAGAAACACGCGGTCTACTGCCCTGAGAATAGTAGGCCCCTAATCCTCTGGAGTACACCTTGCTCAGTGTAGACTTTGATATACCTGATGACTTGGAGTATTTTGCTATGACCGCTGCTTTGCTCATCCGCGACTCCTCTGTTTGCTAATCCTATCCATCATAGCTTTGGTGAGCTTGCCTTGTTTGTAAAGTTTTTTTGTGCGCTTGATTTCTGCCTCTCTTGCCGATGGATTCTTGGCACCACGCACATACTTCCTTGGCACACCGCCCTTTGTCTTTGGCACCTTTGGAAACTTTCTAGCCATTATTTCTTGCCTCCGAAAAACTTGGTTGCTGCCCTTGTACCAAATGAGGCTGATACGATTATGCCTAGCGTATATCTGTAGTAGTCTGGCATAGCATCCAAAGCAGTGAACCCTTGCGCTACAATCTCGCGCCCCCACTCTCCACAAAAGGCTAACACAAGAGGCACTGAGAACAAAATTGTAAGCCACTCATCTTTCCAGCTATGCTTGCTGGCGTCAGCCATAGTCAGATCCCAGTCGATCTCACCCGTTGCCTTTTTTTCCATAATAGTCGCTTCAGCCTTTGCCTTTGCGACTTTTGATGCAGCTTCCGCTTTCTTTGTTTCAACCTTGCCTTCAAGCCAAGTGCCTGCCAGTGAAGATATTGGACCAAGTAAAGCCTGTAACATTAGTGCTTCTCCGAGTTTAACCAGACTGCCAGACTGCCTGTCATTGCACCAGTCACAACACTTATAAGACTGGCTTGTTGCGTTGTTAGGTCAGGCTGTGACAATGCCCATTCGATGCACCGGATGTAAACACCTGTCATAACAAGTATGCAGAAACGCGGCAGTATCTTTAGCTCAAGCATCTTTCTTGCAACATCTTCTACTGTCATTTCTGGCTCTCCCTAATCGCTTTCATGGTTTCACGCATAGATGGTGGGCGCGGTGCATCCCTCACAAAATCACACAAAAATTCACGCGGGAACCATTCATCTAAGCGAAAGTTGATGGTTTCTTGAATATTGTACGCACCACGGTATACACACCACCTTTGATCTTCAATTTTTTCACAACCCACCAAACGACAAACAACATGCTCTGGCTCTGCCCTAGCGGTGTGCGCCTTCAATAACATTACAAACGCAACCAATACAGCGCAGCCTATTAGACCCATAACAATCCAAGCGATAATCTCTACAAACTTACGTCTGCGTTGCCTTTGAATATACAAAGTTTCCTGACGCTGTTTCCTTATCTTGCCTTCCATAGCAACAAGCTCATCCCACTTTGACTTGCCGTACATCATGCCTATGAGATTCTTGAGGTCTGTTCTTTCCTGTTGCGCTTTCTGTTTTGCAGCAAAGGCTTCCATAGCCTCTTGCTCAACAGACTTGCCAGCAAACAGTTTCTTAAATATTGGGGGGTTCTTGGCCTCTTTTTCTAGCATGTCCAGGTCGCTAAGTGCGCCCATCCATCTGCCAAGATCAGATGCCATGCTCTCTATATCACGCCCTATCTGCACACCTTTTTTCACAGCGTTGAAAGCAGCGGTGGCAGTAGCCATGACGGTAACGGGGTCCATCAGTACACCTTCATATCCTTACTTACTGCTTCTGGTACACAGTACGCTGTTATCTTCTGCCCTTGCGCGTGCAGCTTTTTAGCAAAGTACACACACTCATTTATATCACGGAACCGCATTATCTCTGGCGTCCGTTTTGCATCTACAAAGACATACAAAGCAAAGGCAACAATCGCTTCCACATTAGTTGCTCATTACCAAATTAAGCAAAAGCACGATAGTCGTACCAGCAGTGCCAATCATAATGTGTTCAATGCGCTTGATCCGTAGGATGGTTTCCTTCCAGCGTTCAGCACACACCGCCTCATGAGTGTCGATCTGGGCCTGTACAGATGTGGCTGTAGGCTTTGCCATCACCAACCTGACGGTACTTTAGACGCAAGCACTGGTGTTACTATCGCTGCAATCTGGGCATCGAGCATTGCCTTTAGCTCGTCTTCAGTTTTACCGCCATCAATACCAGCAAGAACCTTCTCTTTGCACCAGTCTTTTGTAACATCATTAAAAGCTGTAAACGCTTCGCCCTCTGCTGGGATATCAACAGAGCAAGTGCCGTACATGGTTGCTGACAAGAATTGCCCATCAGCGTTTTTATCGGAATCACTTACCGCAGTAAACCGCCAGTGAATATTGCTTATAGCATCATCATGCCCATTCACTTTTGCGGTGTGAACATCAAGTGTCGGGAAGTCCCAAGTGTAACTGTTAGCCATTGTTTACTCCTCGTATGGGCTTGTGCCGCAGCAGGAAGGCCACGCTGCTTTGAGTTCAGTAATTGTTGTTGCGCTATTTCCAGCAGTCGGGGCATCACGCAATGCCTGTTTGTCAGCCACAATTGAGGCTGTGTCTGCACTAGTCTCAAGGGCTTTCATGTAGTCAGCGTCTAGTGCCTCAAGCAGCGGCTTTCTGGCTTCGCGTATCTTGTCGGCAAAGATTGTCTTAGCTGCTGCCAAGTCCTCTGTTATGACTGTGCCACTCAACGACCATGCGTCACGAAAGTGCCTATCACTTGGCACAGTCGCTGATGCAGAATCTATAGTGTTTGCATCTTTATCTACAATGGTTCGTGTCATGCCGCTACTCTCCAGCTATCTCTAAATTCCCTGCTTTGTGGCAGTTGATTCTTTCTACAAATTTTCATTTTAATGCTGTTACTTTTGTTGTAGTTCCTCCAGATGTGTTCTGGAACATCCTTCATAATTAAATACAACAACGCCTCTTCTTCTGTTTTTGGACCTTCTCTTGGTGTGTCATGCAGCAGATACCCTCTGCCTTCACTGTGCCGTGTAAAGTTTGGCTCTGCTTCATCCTTTGCTAATTCCCAGTAAACCCATACGGGTGGAAATATACCTCCAGCCATTAAAGCAGACATGGCATGAGATGATGGGTGCATAACGACACAACAATCCATATCTATATCTTCGTACACTACGCAGTAATCTGTTTTAAAAGGTGGCAAATCTTGTCTGGATTTACGCAACCTATCTATCAACATCACGATGCGTTATCTCCCACATTACCCACAGACTGGTATCCTGTATCAAATCTTCCATTTGTGTTTTTTGCTTCATCAAAAACAACCATTCTCATGCTAGATGTCGTTCTGTTGCGACAACTTGTAATTGCTGCTTGGTCACTTCCCGGCCCGATTGACTGACCAAAAATTGCATAGTCATCATTATCCATGTTATTTGAGTAGTTAAAGGTTGTATCACCGCCTTGATTGTCGGCAGTGCTACTTACGTTAAAATTATCTTGTAAAGCTGCTTGGTTTGCTGACGCAAAACAAGTCACACCATGATTTAAAAAACTAAAGCTACTCATTACTTACTCTCCATCGCCGCAATACGGATTTCCAATTCTTCAATCTTTTTATGTGCATCCTGCAACGCCGAAACCAGAATTGGCGTGATGCGTCCGTAGTCCATACTCATCATCGCATCATCGTCCTCGCCAGTGGACACTGCATCTGGCATAATTTCCTGCATCTCTTGTGCAATAAAGCCCATGCTGCGTGGGCCATCAGGGTCAGCCTTCCAAGCATATGACACAGGGTTCATCGCCATGAGTTTATCGGTGGCTTCTAGGGGTTCAATGTCTTGCTTTAGGCGTATGTCTGAAGTGGTGGTGTAGGTTGTGCCACTAGCGGAAAGATCAATAGAGCCTTTGGTGTTACTTGCCTGTTGGAACAAAGCGATTGTTCCCGTGTTAGACAAACGATTTAAGTAAAGCGCAGTTGAACCATCTCTTGTTGCCTGAACATAACCACTTTTGCCAAATTCATTACCAGCGACTGCTATATTTTCAGAGGTTTTGCCCTGTAGAATGTTTCCGCTAGTAATAACCCTAAAACTTTCGCCGGGTGACCCAGCAGATGCAGAAGTATGAAAACTAATTGGCTCAACGGCAAGCGTTCTAATCTTCATACCACCAGCATCAGACATCTGAATATCGCAGCCTGTGTTGGCTGTGCCATTATGCTGGAATAATATTTGAGTGCCGTGAGATGCGTTGGAGTTATCAAGTAGAACAGTGCTGAAATCACCACCGACCACAGTCAGGGGCTTCGCAGGTGACGTAGTGCCGATGCCAAGATTGCCGCTGCCATTAAGCCGCACCTTCTCACTGTTAGCAACCATGAACGCAAGCTGTGTGCTGCCAGCTTCAGTGCCAAAAGTGCCTACGTTGCTTCCATCTGTTTTCATCGTAAAGTTTGTTGCAACACCATCTGTAAATGTGGCGAGTGACCCTGTACTGCCTTTGGTTGCAATGACCTGACCAGTTACAGAAACACCAGTTGAGCTAGTTTCAAACTTTTTGGAGTTGTCGTGATATAATTCAACAGAACCGTTATGATTAAACAATGCCGCTGTTTCGTCTGTGTTGAAATCTATCTCAACTGCTGTGGCATTTGAACGTAAAACAAGATTCCCAGTGCCATTATCAGTAATTATCGAATTGCTGCCATCGTGGATGAGCTGCATGTCACTGCCAGTACCCATTAGAATAGCAGCGTTGTCATTAAACTTTAGGTCATCTGTACCAGTAGGAACGAAACACACTGTAGTATCAGCGTCATTCTTGATTACAACGTCACTGGTGCTGCCCTGTCCCGTCAGGATAAGGCCCTCTGCCGCTGTATAACCGATAGCAGCGTTGTCACCAGCAGAGGTGTCGCCAGCAGGTTCAACTGTGCCTGTCGCTGTTACATTGCCTGTTATTGTAATGTCGCCAGTGCCAGTGATATTGTTGCTGTTCAGGTCTAAATTGCCGCCAAGCTGGGGGGTGGTGTCGTTGACAACCTCAAAGTCAGCGGCAGCTTGAGCAGCAGCAGCAGAAGATGCGGCAGAGGTCGCGCTAGTAGCCGCAGCAGTCTGACTTGCAGATGCCGCAGTGGCAGAAGACGCCGCAGCAGTAGCTGAACTAGCCGCATTGGTGGCAGATGTAGAGGCTTCTGACGCTTTTGTAGTCGCTGTAGACGCGCTGTTAGATGCGTTTGTAGCTTGCGTAGAAGCTGTGGACGCGCTTGTCGCAGCATTAGTAGCACTTGTAGCTGCCTCACTAGCTTTGGTAGTGGCTGTAGTAGCATGTCCAGACGCTGTGCTGGCTGAACTTGCCGCCGCTGTCGCAGAGTTAGACGCTCCTGTAGCACTGCTGGCAGCATTTGTTTCTGCTGTCTCAGCATTTGTCTCCGCAGTCTCTGCGTTTGTTTCCGCTGTCTCCGCTGCACTTTGCGCTGTTTGAGCCGCAGTAGCAGCAGTCGATGCGGTGCTGGCAGAAGATGTGGCACTGCTTGCACTGCTTGTCGCCGATGACGCACTGCTTGCTGCCGCTGTAGCACTTGTAGCCGCCTCAGATGCCTTTGTGGTGGCTGTAGATGCCGCTGTGGTAGCCGATGCAGCGTCTACAATCAAATCATACTTAGCACTATTGGCGTTGGTTGTTAGTGGCTGTGAGCCAGAACTGGTATGTGCCTCGTTAACAATAAAGATATTGTTTGTGCTAGTATCCTTAATTAAATCACGCACGTTATATGCTGTGCTTGCAGCAAAATTACCAGTGAATGTGCCAATCTCTTGCGTTACAGCCAATTCTCCGCTGCTGTCAAAAGCAAATATTTTGTTGGCGCGGTTTGTTGCCGTAACTGTAAACTCAGTCGATGTCATAGTGTTTGCGCGAGATAACTTGATAGAGCGATCAAGCTCATCCTGCTGGTCTTGTGTCATAAGCGTTAGCTTATCAAGCGCATCCTCATGTGAGGCAGCAGGGAACGGGTCGTTAGGAGTGTAGTCTGTGGCCTGTGTTTGCGCAGTCTGGCGTAGCAGCACCACTGTTTGCGCTGATGATGGCGCACTGCCAAACACCACATTGCCACCACTTGCACTGCCAACACCCGTTACGCTGTAGTGCGTTGTTTTGCTTTGCACAGACTCTGTGCCAGTCGCTGTAGTGCGCAGGATGACAGTGATATCGTCGTCATCAAATATCTTAAAGGAGTAAGCAAAGGTGGTGGTAGAGCCATCCCCTGTATAGCTATTCCTTTTGGTTGTGCTGCTAACTGTCATTTTTCGCTCCTTGCACCTTTATACGCGATTTTGGCCTTATCGTACATACTGTGATGGTGGAAAGTAAAACTCTTGCCCTGTGTCCTTCTTCATGCGCCTTTCCATACGCTTGAAGTAGCCTGGATTTGCAAACTCTGTAAGCTCATACATAAACAAGTAGTCTAACGCCAACTTTGCATAGAACAAGTTTGCGCCAGGAATGTTGCGCATAGCCAACCTTACTGTTTCTGCTGCCGCATCGTCACCACTGCGAAACTTGCCGTAAATCTTTAACACATCTGCCGCCGTGCCAAAGGTAGGGCCAGCAAGAGTTTCAAGCGGCCCCTGACCATACCTGTTAAACTCACCAAATATGAAGTCTCCATAAATTCCTGCGCCGCCACCTTGTGTAAACGCACGAAACAACAACTCTTTATTTAAAGTATAGTCATCACCAAAAACCTCCGCAGGTTCTTTGCCTTTTAAAATGTCTTTTAGTGTAACCGACATATACCCCATCATGGTTGAGCCAACCATCATCTTTGCAACGCCATAATATCCAGATGAGGCTTTTTGCCTGCTCAAGCCTTTTGTGACATAGGTGATTGGAAAGCCTTTAAGCTGCATAATCATTCGTATTGCTTCACCCATAACTGTACCGCGTGGCAACCCTTGGTTCATAATAGCACGCTCTCTTGCGCCTGGGGTTGGGATAGCCGTGTCTGCACTATCAGCGTAGTAAGCCGCTATTTTGCTGCGCAAATCATCACGAAACTGTTGGCGCATCTTGTCTGTTATATCAAGTTGTCCTGTGCGTTGCGCAATCAACGGGTCTATCTTTTCAACAGCTATCTCATCAGCGATATCAGGCACTAGATACTTGCGTCCATCAGCCGCCTTCATGTCCATGCCACGGAATAAAGACCACTCTGCCTCATTTATATCGTAAAGACTAAGCAACCTGCGTGTTTCTGGTGGTATGGCGTTGTAGGATCTGTTGCTGTAGTTAGCAAGGTCAGCAGACAACATACGCGCAATGCCAACCTTTTGTGTGCTGTTCCACCATTGCATACCATTCAACTTAAAATACAACTGATGTGCCTTAGAGATCATTCCAGGGCCGCTATCATTTGCACCAAATCTAGCGTGAACGTCTGCTAACTCGTTCTCAACACCAACACTTAGCAGGTATGCCAATTCTTTTTGCTCTTTACTGTTGAATAAACGGAATGTGTCACGCAAAGCAGAAGCGTAAGCACCAAAAATGTTCCGTTCTGTGTTTGCGTTTATAAACGCTGCCTTGGTTGCAATGTCTGAAAACGATGAAATCGTAGCAAAGCCTAGCTTTGCCATTGATTGCAACATACGAAAGCCAGCGGCTATGCCAGCGTAAGTAACCGTTGTATTCAATATGGGTTGAGTTGCGCCTAGTGCGCGAGTTGTGCCATCCAACTCTGCAAACTGGTTTCTCAAGCGTCCTTCTTTTATGGGCTTTGCAACGCCCTTTGGCTTTATTTCTGTAATTATTCTGTCAAACATGGCTTTTGGGTTTGTGCCAAAAGTTTCAAGCAAACCTATGGCTTGCGCATCATGGGAAATACCTTGGTACACAGCCTCAGACAGCTTCATGCGGCTAAACCTGTTTGCATATGCCAGCGCAGACTTGCCATTTTTAAAGTGGATTATGCGTTGCGCACTAAGGCGTTTGGCAAGGTTTACTGGCCCCTTAAACTCTGGCTGCGCACCGCCCATACCGCCCACACCGTCAGCCTTCATATGGTTGCCGCTAACAAGGTTGTCATACATAGAGCCAAGAAACTCAACCTCAGTCATGTCGTCTGGCTTGTTAGCCATAGTTTTTTCTATGTTAATGTTTTCAGACACAAAAGTAATCCACGCTTGTTTATCTTCTTCTGTGCCTTTGCCGCGTATCAACAATGGGTCATGGTGCTGGCGCACAACATAGTTCTCAAGCTCACCAATGTTTGCACCGTTTCTGTTCTTGCGGTCTAACAGACGCTTCTGTACCTTTTTAATTGTCTCTGCAATTTGACGCGCCTCCTTGCTGCCGCTGCTTCCAAGGCCATCAAACATTTCTTGATAAATTTTTTCATCTAGCTCATTGGAGCGGAAAATATCTAGCAAATCATTGCGTTTTAACTCGCCTACCAATGCGCCCGTGTTGTCTAAAAATATACTACGCTGCTTGGCGTCAATGCTATACAGACTGCGCCTTGCATCGCCAACAAGGATAGCAGACAACGCTTTGCCAGGATCATTAGGCTCCTGACGCAATGCAGTCATCACCGTTGCGTATGCGCGTGCATTGATAAGACGATTTCGCTTTTGTATGGCAGACTCAATCCTTGCTCTTTTGGCTAGCTCTTTTGCTTCTTCAATCAGTTCGCCAAGCTCACTGTCACCGTACACACCGCCACGGCGATCAATCTTGTCTTGCATGATTTTGAGGATGGCATCTATCTCATCCTGCGCAACAGCTATATCTTTGTCCTGCGCAATCTTGCGTAGCTCTGCACTACAAATCTTAATGCTCATCCTACGCTCCTGCCATTTCTGTTTACACAGACCGCGGCTGTTCTAGCAGCTTCATCCATATATTTATCTGCGCGGCGTAAAGCCTCATCTGCTATACGAATGTCCTCATCTATGTCAGCAGGTATGGTAACGTCAGCACGCAATATTTCTAAATCCTGTTCAAGCAATGCTATCTCATCAACAGTATCTTGAAACTCTTGGATTGTTAGATCCATGCCAGCAGCGTCCATCTCGTCAAGTTTCGGCTTCTGGTCTGCATCAACGCCAAGGTTGTAATCTTGAATACGAGCCTCATTCTGAGCGTTCAAAGACTCTTGCTGGGTAAGCGGTGAGCCTTCAAGAGACTGCGGCTCCACATCACGTTGCTCTAAGCCAGATACGGCATTTTGGTTGTATTCAAGCAACTCAGTTTCTGCAATTACGCGATCAAGCTCTGTCTCGCTCAATCCTGTTGGGTCAATGCCGCGCCTATTCAAAAATTCTTGAAGGTCTTGTGCAGCGTTATAGGCATCTACAGCATTTTGATCTGCTGCTGAATATTGTTTGTTTCCAGCCTTGTCATTTTCAACAGCCTTGATGAAATCGTTTATATCAATCTCATCAGGCACGCCCTCAATAGCTGCTGGCAAATACCCATCCTCTCTAGCGGCTGTAAGCATGTCATCAACAGAACGCCCACCTTTTGCTGCGCTTACATAAAACTTACCAGCGTTTGCCGCTGGGATAGTTTCTTTCAAGTCAGCGGCACCTGTGCTGTTAGGATCTATTCCCCCCTTTGCCCTGATGTATTGTATCAGTGTCTTTGGCTCTTCAACACGCAACTGTGGTGGACGCGCCCTGCCTTTGCGTCTTGGCTCTGCTGGCCGCTGGCGAGGCTCATCACCGCGCAAAACCGTTTCTTCTATAATATCACCAGTCTCAGGGTCAAACCTACGCTCCACGCCCCTTACAGAGCGATCCTGGGCTAAACGCTCGTTTGCCCTAGCAATAATATCTGCGTCTTTTGCTGCTTCTTGTTGCTCAACTAACCGACCAGCGGTTATTGGCTGATCCGTGACCGCTTGTGCAACGCTGCGTGCCAAAGCCTCATCGCTTACCCTGCTAGCCTCTATCCTGTCAGATATTTTGCCAAATCCAACATGCAAACCACCGCCAAGAACTGAACCAAATGTGACGTTTAGAAAGCTGTCCATAAGGCCATAGTCAGCATCTTGTTCCAAATACGCCTGACCAATGACAAGTGGCTCAAGCACGGTTGCGCCAACCGCACCATCTATCGCACCAGCCATCAATCTGCTGCCAGTCTTGCCAAAACGTGCTGCCATAGTAGCCATACGCGCCTGACCTATAGCTGGGATAAAGGCTGATGCCACGTTGAGAGGGTCAAGCACAGAGCCAGCCAGCATTGTGCCAAACTGTGCCGCACCTAGCCCAAAGCCACCGCGTGATCTGTTTAGAGTAAACCTAAAGTTCTCGCGCCTGTCGTGACGCTCCGAAAGCAGGTTTGCCAAACCTTCCGTAATGCCATCCTCACCTACCTCGATGCCTTCGCGAAAGTATTGACTGTCACGAAACTCATCAGAAGAAAGCACCCGACCATTCGCACCTGGACCTAAATACTGGTCAAACGTGCGGTTCAATGCGCTTAGAGGGTTATAGTACAGGGTTTCATCAAGCGTTGCGCCAAGCACATCAAGAGTGCCAGCCTTTGACACATCGAAATAGTTGTCAAAAGCGTTTTGATCGTATTTTTGCTCTGGTACAAAAAAATCTACCATTATTGAAGCAGCCTTCTGGCTATCTCTTTGCGCCGTGTTATCTTTTCTGCTGCTGTTCCTGTAGCCTGCTCCATTTCTGCAATCAAAGGCAGGATGTCAGAAAACCTTACAGTAACAAATGCCTGATCTGGTGAAATGGCTGTTGGGCCAGGGTCAATCCTTCTTGTAACCATGTTGCCAGTTTGGTCTACAAGGTATGCGCCCTTATGGTCTGAGGTTGTTACCCAATAACCCTGCGCTAAATCTTCCTTGTACTTTTGATTTGCGTCAACATTGCCACTCACAGGCGGTATGTTTGCAAAACCAACAATCATCTCTCTGGACTTTTCGTCACTCACAAGAGAGTTCAAAACATTACCAATTTCTGCTGATGAGTTTTCAAGCCCCTTGAGCATACGCAGAGGCTTGCCGTTGACTTCAGCGAATGAAAACTGGCTGTTGACAACATTATCAACCGCTCTTTCCACAGCCTTTGTTATGTCTGTCTCTCCAGTGTTCATGTAATATGCCGCTGTGTTCTGAATTAAAGAGTTCATCGCCGTTACATGAAGCGTGCGCGATCCTGTGGCTCCACGCGAAACAACACTGTCAGT
>TARA_R100001460_G_scaffold74372_1_pt1 | contig 21150 bp, 32 predicted proteins | sample TARA_R100001460 | Tara Oceans TARA_R100001460 (sample SAMEA2622190) | marine metagenome | biome: marine biome (ENVO:00000447); feature: surface water layer (ENVO:00002042); material: "saline water (ENVO:00002010), including plankton (ENVO:xxxxxxxx)" | depth 5 m | reverse complement strand
CTTCTGCAGTGCCTACTGCGCCTGTGCCTGCTACGCCAGACTCAATGATCTCAGAAACAAGCAACTCATTTCCGACGCTTCCTGCCCTTCCGATTCCTGAGATTCCTGTGACAAGAACTGTAACGCTGCTGCCATCTGACTCTCCGAGGATGTGGACTGCGCCTGTGCCAGCTACCCCTGTTGCATTAAGTTCTGACTCAAGACTTTCTGTCCCGACTGCGCCTGTTCCTGCGACTCCTGTTTCATTTATGGAAGCCTTTAGGGTTGGTGTCCCTATGGCACCTGTTCCTGCGATTCCTTGTTGCTCAACGCGCAAGCTGATAACTTCTGTGCCTGTCGTACCTGTTCCTGCGACGCCTGTTTCATTTATAATTGACTCAGGAATCTCAACGCCGATTGCACCAGTGCCAGCGACTCCTGTTTCAATCACAGAAGCTCTTGGGATTTCTGTTCCGACTGCGCCTGTGCCAGCTGCACCACTTGGTCTGACATCAATAAATATGTCTATGGAAACAGTTCCGATTGCACCAGTGCCTGCTAAGCCTGTCGCTATTACTTTTTCTTGCTCGATTACTAACGAAGACTGTGAAGCTACGGCACCGAATCCTGCAATGCCAACTGGCGGTCTGTCTATAGGATCAAGGAATATATTATAATTATACCCGACAAAGAAGTGCACATCTTCAGGGTCATTGTCAGGTCTCGGGTTGAAAAGAGCAGTGGCATCTACAACATTTCTTGGCGGTGTCAGCTGTGGGTGTTTTGATTCATATTCTTCTGGCTCGACACGTAAGCCTTCCCATGTCGTTTTTAACGAGGTGTATGGGACTTTGAAACCAGAGCGGTCGCTTATCGCTACAGATCTTTTTCCCCTTGCTCGTTTGACAGATGCCATATTGTTATCCTAAATTAAGACCAGTCGGGCGAATCCTCATTGTTACGCCATCATTATCACTTGCTGCTGCGAACTCAAATGCCCTTTCATAAACTTGACTCATCAAGTTAAATTTATCAGGCATATATTTAAGTGACAGCTTGCTAGCCAACCCAGCACAAATGCAATCAGTCCAGCGATAAGGGACATCTGCATCTTGGTTTGATGCTGTGATATCTTCAAGTTGATTGATTGACCAATAAACAAGACTGTAGTCATTGCTGTCAGCAACCTGCCAAGTATAAAGGACAGGTGTATATTGCTTGTCGAGCATGTATTGGCTTGGGCGTCCTGAAGAAGTTTTGTTCGGGAGTTGGTTGTATTCAGAGATGCTGATTCGCTGAAGAACTGTATCATTGGTAGTGCCGCCAACAGTTTCTCTGACAACAACATCAATAAGATCTATTGTTCCAACTGGAAGTGTATAAGATATTGTCCCTTGTGTCAGATTCAGCGTATTATTCTGAACCGCCCAATAGTTTATTCCTCTGTTAGCCCACTCACTGAAAAGAAGATTAAGGCTCCTGCGAGCTGCACGAGCTTGATAGCCTGTCAAGGCTTGAGAGTCCATGCCGATTCGCTCAAAAGACTCGGCAATGATCTCTTCAATGTTTGGTCTGAATGCGACTGTTCCTGAAGTTGTCATTTTGCCTCCTAAAAGTTAGGAGGGTGGCCAAAGCCACCCAGCCTTTTAATATTCTTTAGCCACCCTCATGACTATTTGATAAGTATCTCCTACAGCACCTGCACCAGTTGTCGTAAACTTAACGTCACCAGTTGGGCTTGTCCCGAAGCTTTTGCTTGATGGAAGACCACCAAACGATGTGAAGTCTTGATAGCCAGACTGATCTTCAGACAAGTGCAACATCATAACATTAGTCGATGCAGCTGCCAATATTTGAACAGTCATGCTTTTCATGACCCACCAACACTCAAGGATTCTTATTCCTGTACAAGTGTCACCTGCGGAACTTACAGCAAGAGAAGAAACATCAATCTTAGTGACTGCACTTTCATCCCCAGTATCAACATACTGGTATTGAAAAGCGAACACAGCCTCACGAGGGTTGTCGGCTATCGTAGTTGTGCTTACGATATCAGCCATCTATCCCTCCTTATGATGCACTACCATCAGTTCCGAACGAAGTGTCGTAAACGTGATAGTGAATCCTCAAGTTGATGTTGCCACCAGTTGCAGCAGAAGCACCTACACCACCTGTAATTTTAACAGGATAGTCTGAGCTCATCACAAAGCCAAAGTCATCTCCAACAGTTGCTGTTGAAAAATCAAAGACTGTGTGACCTGCGTCTGCGTCACCATCATCAATGATGCCGTCAGTGTCTGAAGCAGCACCAGAGCTTTTTACTTCAATGAAGCCTAGATCAAAAGTCGGGTTTGTACCGCCAGTTGCATCTGCTTCTGCTTCAATCCTTGTAATGATTGCGCCAGCAGGCAAGATAACTGCCTTGGCAGAGTTGCCAGTTGCACTGGATCCTCTACGAAGTTCTGTTGTGGTTGCTGCTGTTGGGTCTGCCATATAGGCAGTTGCGACGAGGCTTACTGCGCCAGCAAATTCTGCATCGCTTGTTTTTTGAGCCTTTCCTACACGGACTGGACCCGAGAAAGTTGTTCTAGCCATATCAATCTCCTGTCTTGGCTATTGTCTGCCGAAGCAGTCAGGGTTGAGTTGAGGGAGGAGCTTCTGCCCCTCCCCACATTTGTTTTAAGCTCCTTCAGAACCGAAGATGCCACGCCAGTCGGTGAAGCCGAACGAATAACGCTCACGCACCTTGTAGCGGACATTGCCAGTTTCAAAGTCACCTTCCATGCCTTTTTTCAGAGGCGAACGCTGGAAGTGCTTCAGGCCATCCGGAACATCAGTCATGATGAAGAATGCATCTGAATCAGTCAGACGACGCATCACGTGATATCCTTGAGGCAGATAGCCACCATTGCGAATAGCATTGATGTCATTGTCTGCTGTGCCTGTGCGCAGTTGAGATTCAAGCAAACGCTCTGCAACAAAGCTGTATGCTGTCGGGATGACAAGCATCGTGCCTTGTGCAGCAATCCGGAGACCTCGGTCATCCTTCATGTCTGCAATTTGAATCAGCATCTGCTCCAGAGAAGTCTCTGAAAGGTCTGCGGCAGTTGCCAAAGTGTTTGACTGATTGCCTGAACGAGTCGGGTGATCAGTTGCACACAAAGTCTTTCCGTCGCCACCAGTTACACCTGAACCGCTGAAAGCATTGTTCAGAACATTTGCACCTTTGATTTCCTTTGTGGAAGCCATTGAGCGTGCGAGTGCTTTTGTGTAACGAGCAGCGATCGAGCCATAAAGACCATCTTCTTCAGCTTCTTCAGTGATGCTGAAAGCAAGAGCGATTGTCTCATGCTGATAGCGAGCAGTCCATTGCTGGCTTGCTGCATCATAAGAGATCGCTGCACCTTCATTTTTCACAGGAGCATTGCCGAAGCCTTCCAGCAGAACATCTTCTTCAAATGCCTTCTGGGAGGTGTTGGTTTCAAAGACTGTCTGCCACTCAGGTGGATAGGAATCGTACTCCAAGCCAAAGAGGGTGTTAAGTCCTGGCTCGAGCATTTTTGCAAATTGTGCTCTATTCATTGCCATAGTTTTTGCCCTCCTTTAAATACCAGCTGTGCCTTTCAGGAGATGCTCATTGATGAGCACTTCCATCACAGCATTAGCACCGAATGCATTTTCTGGTGCGTCATACAACGCCAGAATCTTACATTGAGCACTTCCTGCTGCCATGGTTCCTGAAATTTCCATAGCTGATTGGTTGGTGATTGTTGAGCCAGTACCAACTACGATGTCAGCACAATTGCCAACGTTGGTCTGAGCGGGTGTTCCAGCGGACTGAACCTTGAACACAGTATACGGATCGTCGTAAACATACGCGATAATGTCCGTAGCAACTGTGCTGGCTGGCCAGCGCTCGCTGTAAACATATGAGCCATCACTTGCAGTGTATGAACATCCTGCGAACACACCTAGGTTATTGGTGTTTGTTGCTGCTGCCTGTTCAATTTCGCCATCGGCTGCAAGAACAACCATGTCTCCATTGAAAATATCGGTAGCATAACCAGAACCAACAGTGTATTTATTAGCACGAGGTGCATAACCGCTCATGTGGCGAACTGGGACGAACCCAAAGGCTGCATCTGCATTTGCCATTTTCGCTACTCCTTATTATAGCAGTTAATCATCAGCCATGACCGAGATGTCTCGACCTTGACTACTCGAAGATTTCCGATCTTGGTGAATCGGAATGCCCCCAGTCCTTGCCATCGCATCAAGCTCTCCTGGAATAGACTCATTCTGCTCTTCAGCCTTTTCATTGTAATAGGCTTTCATAGACTTGAATTTGTCTTCAGGCATTTCACACAAGATCATGCCTTCAATTCCGATTGAACCTGCCCACTGCCCGTGATTGATAGTTGGATATCTCTGATCTTTCACTGTATCAGCAGGACGAGGATTCCAGCCCGCACGCATACGCTTGTACACGTTGTCTGGAGTCTCTCTACCCTGAATCGAGGTAGCAATCCATCGTTGAACCATCCCAGGACGGGGATCGGGTGCGTCCAACAATGATGGTGGTTTCCATGCAGTATCAGGACGAGCATCCTCTACACGGCTGTTGGAACGGGATTCTTGTGCACGCACATTTCTGTTGTTAGCCATAACTAGCTCCTCTGCTGTTTGATCTCGTTAGCGTAACGCTTCAGAGATTTTTCATCATTAATACCGAGTTCTCTAGCCATTCGTAACTGATCCTGTGTCATGCGAACCCTGTTTCCTTTGTAAGTTCCCGAACCGCCTGCAGTTGGGGCGACTGGTGATCTGCTTTTTGTTCGAGGTTTACTCTGCTCGCTCCCTGAGTTTAACTCGGGAAAGACATTAAGTAAACGATTATTAAGCAGTTCGTAATATTCGTCAGAATTTTTGTCATGACCTTCAAGGTCTAACTGCACATCAATCGCCCTCGCTGCCGCAGTTTCCCGCTCAAAACCAGGAGAGTTGAACCAGCGATTTTTCTGCCACCAGTCCATAGCTCTTTCTGGTGCAGGTTGCTGGGCCATTTGTTGAGCACGACCAACAGTCGGTGAGACTTGCTGGGTTGCTGCTTCTTGCTTTCGCATCTCAGCGATGCGCATAGCTGCACGCATATCAGCCAACTGCTCAGTAAAAGCAAGTTGAGACTGAGTGTCTCCTTCCTCAACTGATTTGGCCAATGCTGCTTTGGTTTGCTCATAACGCTGATGAAACTCATTTTCAGCCCTATGAGTGTTGCCTTGCTCAAGTCTGGCAAGTCTTGCTTCAAGTTGCGCGACCTGTTCTTGAGCTTGAGCTGTTTGTAGCTCGGCATCGCGACGCTGGTCTACGAGTTTTTTGATTCGCGTTTGAACCTTTTGACCGTATTCTGCATCACTATCGGACTCTTGTACTTGCTCTTCAGCCTTTTTCTCAGCTGCCTGAACTTTATCAGAGTCATCGTCGGCAATCTCGATCTCAAGATCATCGTCATTTTGAGCCTTCGTTTTTTCGATTTCTTTTTCGATCTCTGCCAATACTTCTTCTTTTGACATGGTAGCGTCCTCCATGGTTTTCGCTTAGTCTAAATATGAAGTTAGTTTTGCGCCTTCTGGGATTATTGATGTTATCTCATCATCATTCAGAAGAAGCATCTTCACTCCGTTTACTGTTAGTTTCTGGCCAGCATACTTGCCGTATGTGACTGTGTCTCCGATTTCTGGCCAATCGCCTTTCCATCTTTGACCGCTGTCACGCTCACGATAAGCCAACTCCCCTTGTGCCAGAATAGTTCCGTGAGCAGTGAGGTATTCCTCATTCTCTACGCTTTGGGATGGCAGGTATATCCCACCTTTGGTTTGTTTCTTAGCCTGATTAGGTTGGACAAGAACTTTCCACCCCATGGGTTTGGGCAGTTGATGCGACGTAACTGTCGCATTGCTTTCCTCATCTGTGATGAGATCTTTTACATGTGGATGAGCCATGTTTATACATCCTCCTCGTCGTCTAGTTTTTTCATCATATCGCCGATAATCTGATGAGCTCTGTCGAGACCTTCAGCAACACCGACGCTCTTTTTATATGCTTCTTGATCTTGCATACGACCAAGAATCATATTTTCAGCTATCGTCGACCTTTCGTCCTTCAGAGTTTTTTGGATCTTTTTCAGCAGATCTATCACTGTCATTATTCAACTCCACTTTTGCAGCACCAGAGGTGCCACTGACGAAAACTTCAACAAGCTGTCCTTCTTCACCTTTCTCATTAGGCATAAGATGACTTCTTTTTCTTCATCATCTTTTTCTTACCAGCCATTTTCTTCACAGGCTTTTTCTTCATTGCCTTCTTTTTTCCTTTACCGTGATCCATTGTTCTACCTCCTTTGGATATCAGTGATGAAAAAGACGCACGATTCATTTTTTCTTCTTGGCAGTTTTCTTCTTGCCACCTCGAATTAAATCTGCGTCTGCTTTACGTGCGCCACCTTTACCAGTGGCGAACGATCTTACCCGACCAATAGCCCAAGATGTGGGTGTTTGGCCAGGACGGGATCCTGATGAATAATATGCGCCCATGCCACGCTTGGCAACTTTGCGGAGCTTCTCTTTTGAAAAGCCAGAGGACTTGCTGTACTTTTCAATGGCTGCCTCAAGACCGCCACCTTTTTTCTTTTTACTTGCGCTTTTTTTGGCTGGCTTTTTTGTAGCTTTTGGTGACATTTTTTGACCTCCTTTTTGCTATGCGCTCCATCTCAGCTTTGGTCAGCTTGCCTTCACGATATTTTTTGGCAGTGCTTTTGATCTCAGCTTCTTGGGCTTTTTTGTTTTTTGCGCCACGAACATATTTTACGTTAACACCTTTTTTAGTTTTGGGCTGGGGTTTGAACTTGCGTGCCATTTTGCCCTCCTATTGTTGATAGTGCTCCAGGAGCTGCAATGCCTGCAACACTTAAAAATTTAATTAAGTCGCCAAGAGTCCCAACCTTCCTGCTGGGGATCTCAACATCGTTGATAAATGACTCTTCGCTGAATACTGGGGTGTCTGGTGACATTGTTTTAATATTCGGTGTTCTATACTGAGGCACAACTTCAACAAGCGACTTGGGATAGCCCAACTCCTTCATGGCTGTGTTTAAGTGCCTGCCGTCATGAAGATTGACTTTCAAAGATCCATCATCCTGCAGCCTGAGACCGAGTTGCGGGAAAGTGAACTGCTCCCTAGGAACTCCTGCTGCTATGTCTGCTTTCTTTTGATCGACTGTTTTCCTTATGAAGTCGAAACCCTCTTGATCAAGAGGCATCTGTGCTGCCATGTCGAGAAACTTCTCAGGAGTCGTTACGCCAAGATTGGTGTTTAATGTTCTTGAGTTGTATATCGCACCACCAATGTCTTCTTCGTCATAAATATTGAAAAACCTTGGATCCTCTTCTGCTATCTTTTTAGCCTTGGAGCCATATGTTGATGCTGCATCTCTGGGATCCATGAACACCTTTTTGCTCAGACTTTCCAAAAACTCGCTGACTATTTTTGATGCTGCACCCATTATTGCCTCTCTATCCTCAACCGATCTAACATCTCCATTGGAGTTTCAAATTCTTTCCGTGGAACTGCGGTCAGATCGCTCGGATCGACGACAAGTCGTATAGAGTCGGCGTCGTCATCAAGAGGATAAGTGTCGATAATCAGCTTCCCTTTCTCATCTGCAACTCCGTAAACAGAACTGAGGCCATGCTTTGGGTGATCTACAAGTTGATCATGTTTGAACCCATAGTCTCTGGGATGCGGTGGTGCCACTTCTGTCCGACTGCCATACTTTCCTGTTGTATTTTCCCATTCATCAAGTTCTATTTCTGAATTAGGGTATTTACTCATGTATTGATCATAGCTGCCTTTAAATGATTTCATCCTTTCTATTTCTGCTGGTTTGCTTATAGAAATATTAAAGCCTTCTTTTTCGAGAATTTCATCTATTTCAGAGTCGGTAAGATCATAGGTGCTTCTTAATTCACCTGCGATGTCATCTCTCATATCATATGCTTCAGCAACTTCAAATCTGTCAGCTGAACTGACTTGATCAACAAGATCTTGAATGTCGTCATCTAAATCAAACCCAGTCTCCTCTATGTCATCCATGAGGATGCCGTCTACCTTTTGCTTGAATTCAGGAAGGTCATAAAAAACACTGAAGTTCTCAGGCAATGATAATTTTGCTGCTTTGGCGACAGCTGCGGCATCATCAACTTTGCCCAAAGGCAACTTGCTAAGTGCACCTGCGACTGGTGTTGCTGCCATGCCTTGAACAAATGTTCTGCGAGGGATATTTGAACCAGCTGAAGCGATCAATGGCTCTGCAGCTGGAACAATGTCTGAGGAAGTTTTTTGTCCCAAACTACTCAAGAATGCTCTTGCTGGCTTTGTTGCTACTTTTGTCAGAGGGAAAGCCTCAACAGCACTCAGCCCCAAGCCAATAGTTGGTGCGATATAATCAGTTGCTGTTTGCGCTTTGCCAAAATCTCTGGCTGCCTCTTGACCGCCGAAGACTAGCCCTGCAGGAGTAAAGTCAAGAACACCAATACTTTCGGCAATGTTCTGACTTGGGTCGGTGGTTCCTGTGATTCCTTGTGCAGTGTCACGAGCAGCGAACCTGCTCATGCCCATTGTGTTGGCCAGAAAGTCTGTAATGACTTGCTCTGTCTTTTCACGCATGGTTGGTTCGTACGGAATCAACTGACCTTGCTCAGCTATGTAGTCAGCTGCTGCCTGAGTCGGGATATTCAACCTACCATCTGGACGAAAAGCCTCAGCCATCAAACTTGCCCTCCTGATAGCTCTCTCGCAAGAATCTTCAGCGTATCTTGAAAGCCTTTATCAAGCTCTTTTGCAGCCATTGCGAACTTCTTGGGGCTGACCTCGTTGGTCTTGATGCCTCTGCGATCCAAGAAACTTTTTGCTGCTCGGATCTCTGCTGCTGCTACTTTTTTGACTGCTGCTCTTGCCATATCACCATGCCTTGCACGACCAGTATCGTGCCTTTGTTTTTGGTCCAGGATTATCGCAGTTGTGTCTTGAGCGGAAGTTGCTCCTGCGTCCTGGCTGATTCTTTTTGATCCTCATGTTTGGGTCGCCAAATGTAAGACGCTTGACTCGGTCGCCATCTTTGACATAGACGACTGACTTCTTCTTGCCATATCCTGGCTCACCTTTGCCGATGCGACGAGGCTTGTTTAGAGTTACTGTGCGTCCTTTGTATTTGGCCATTAATATATCCTCACCGAATCTTCTTTGATATGCTTGGGAACGCAGTATGCTGTGACACGATCTTTGGGGTCAAGATAGCTACTATATTTATAGTTGCCATATCTTTTTGAAACTTGACTCGCATACCAGTTGCACTCATTGATATCATAAAAATACATGTCCCCACTTATCAAAGCTCTGTCTTCGCCTGTCCCAAGGTAAACCAAAAGCAAGAACACATGTACCATTCATTTTTTGTGCACTTTCTGCACCTCAAATGATGCCTTTTTACTTGCACCCTTGTGAGGCTTGTAGCCACCAGCTGGATCTTTCATCAGCTTGTAGCCTTTGCCTGCTTTCATCCAGTGAAAGCCTTTAGGTGCTTCTACGCTTCTTTTTGCCACGTTTGTCTCCTTTGTATCCTGCCGCATAGATGGCTCGTCCTTGACGCTCGGCTTCTGCCTTTGTCTTGTAGACTTTGCCAGATGATCCCCATCTGTAGCCACCTTTGACTTTGCGGACTGGCATTATTCACTTCTCTTCTCAGCAAGGCTTCTGCTTACATTGAACTCGCCAAGCAGATCAGCCAATGCTCCTGGGTTTCTATCTTCGTCTCTCAGCAACCGCTGAATAGTCTCATCAACATTCATGTCGCCAGTAACTGGGGCTAGGTCGCTGAGGAAAACATTCATCTCTGTGCCGAGCCTTGGGCTGTAAACTTGAGCAACTGTCCCGTCAGATGATGTGCCTGTTATTTTAAGTGGCTCACCGAAAGGTGCATCGATAAGTTCCTGAGTGCTAACGACATCGTCACCAGCTTTCATTCCTTCATTCAGCCTTTTGAGTGCATTCATCATGCTATCAGTAAGTGCACCGAAAACTTTTGAAGCAGCTGGCATGATCTTAACCCATAATCTTTGGACCACCATGACCAAGCATCTCATCCATAATGCTGCTCATGTCGCCACCTTTTACTTTAATGACTTTGACTTTCATGCCGTCGTCATGCATCTCTTCCATCTCTTCGTCTTCGGACTCTGCACCAACGCCATATTCCATCTGCTGACAAAGCAACAAAAAGTTTACGAGCTGATCGTCCGAGAGCTCCAAGCCTTCTGAGTCATGCGCAAAGCCCATCTTCTCCATGAAGAGCTCTGCATTGTTTTCCATGTTGTCTACTTCTACTTCTGCCATTTAAGCCTCCTTTAGCCAGTTTTGTTTCAGCGTTTGAACCATATCTTTGTATGTTTCGTAAGCCGAATCATCATCTCCCGAATCAATGAACATGACCGAGAGATCAATCTGGTCACCAATCCAATGCCAGTCATCATGAGACTTCGGGATAGCCTCAACAATCTTAGGGGCAATGGCATAATATTCTTCAACTTCATCTTGCATCCCCTTCATGTAGTTGTCTCTGAAAGAGCGCAACTTGGTTAGGGTTGGGCAATCGTCAGCCTCTCCCCTCATGCCGACAACAGCTGTAGTCAAGAAGCAAATGCTTCCTCCTCCTCCGCCACCACCGCCAGAGTCATTGTCATTGTCATCATTTGATGAAGAGGGTTCTGGTTCTGGCTCAGGATCTGAATAGTTAGTAATTCCGAGTGCGTCACCGATGCCTCCAAAGAAGTCGCCAACAGCACCAAAGTTACCAACACCATCTGAGCCACCGCCAGAGATAAACCCACCAGAGCCAGAATCAGAAGATGTCACAGCATCGCTAGTAATGTTGTTTGAGCTAGCGACTTCAAATGTTCCTTCTGGCCTCGGATTGGCTGCAGCACTTTCCATTCCACCTGTGATTGCATCCATGATGCCTTCGCTAGTTATTCCACCTGTTGTTTCTGTTGTTTCTGTTGTTTCTGGCTCCGAACCGAAAATACCGCTGAAGAAATCTCCGACATCAGAAAAAATATTGCCTGTTCCTTCAGTCGTTGTTGAAGTTCCTTTGTCGCTCGGCAGTGCACCAAAGTTCGTGAATGTCCCACCAGAAGTTACAGGAACTTTTTCGCCTGTCGCTGGATCGATTGACATGACAGCATTTCCTTTTCCGTCTGTTACGACCGAACCGCCGACATATGCTGAGCCTCCTGATGCTTTTTGCGAAGCTATATAATCAAGCATCTGCTGATTGGCTGCTGCTTTGTTGTCTTGGATATCTTGGTAGGCTTTTGCTCCTGCAGATTCAGGATCGGCGAAAGCCTTTACTTCGTCAGCTGATATGATGCCATCGTTGTTTAGGTCTGCTTGTTCTGGCATCATATCAGTGTTGCCTGAAACAACAGTGCCAAAGCCAAAGATTCCAGGACTCAAGCCGATTGGTGTTGAGGTTCCTGGAAGATCTCCTGGCTTGAAGAAATCATAGCCCTCTGTTCCTGCTTGAGTCTCGCCATATATATTTTCAAGATTGTTGAGTGAGAGCTGACCAGCAACGCCGATTAAGCCACCGCCACCTGTGTTGAATGGCGTCCCCCAAGATGTCTCGACCATCGTTGGATTAATAAGGCTTGAAACCAAACCAAGTCCAGGAATGACATCAATTGTCGAATCCAAAAGTGTATTAACAGCTACATTTGGAACATTTACATTCCCGACTCCAGGAACATCAATATTCGCATTGCCAATATTTTCCTGAACTAAATTTGTTAATGCACCATAATTGACATCTCCTGGGACTGGCTGCTTAACAAGGCTTTGAGCTGTGTTGATTGTGTTTGAGGCAGTGTCAGATATTTGTCCGCTAAGATTTGTTAATGACGAGCCACCATCATCGTCGTCGTTTACAACAGGCAAATTGACAGGATTGGTAACAGGCAACGTTACATCGTCTGTTGGGGTGTCTTCATCAGTTAAACTGAATATGGTATTGAAAGGTGCGAAACTAGCATATTGAACTCCACCTTTGCCGAATATTGGTGCTGCTTGGCCAGAAAGAGATGCTCTGTATGCTGCTTCTGCTGCGGAGCCTCTGCCCAAAACAGCTCCGATTGAGCCATCTTCACTTTGGTCTGTCAGGCTCAAAAGTTGGCTTGTTGGGGTGACTCCTGGGATTGCCATCATCTAGCTCCTTGTTGCATCATCATATCAGCATTGCTCATGGCACCTGCTGGCGCAGGAGCTTGTTGATTTTGAGGCATCGCTCTCATTACAGCTTCCAAAGCACCCATGTCCGCATCACTCATTGAACCTTGACCCATACGCTCACGGATCTGGCGAGCTTTTTCTTGAATGTAACGCATCATGCCTTCTTGGTCCATCGGTGATGGTGCATTGCCTTCTGGTGGCATCGGCATCCCACTTGGCATTGGCATTTGTCCAGGAGGTGCTGTCGGTGGCATCGGCATCGCTGGGCGAGCCATTTGAGTTGCTGGTGGCATCGCTGGTGTTGCCGCAGGAGGCATCATCCCTGCTTCAACTCCGCTGAATGCTCCAGGATTGATTGGTCTCATTGCCGCAAGTTGGTTGGCTCCCATCATAAGAGCCATTTCTGTATCAGACATTGCCATCGTTTCTCTCCATCATCATTTTTGCTGCTGTTTTTTCTCGCTCAAGTTGCAACTCTGCTTCTAGCTTTGCGACTTTCGCCTCCAGATCAGCTTGAACTTTTGCCCTTTCAATTTCAAGATCCTGTTGAGCCTTGGCTTGGTCAATGGCTATGTCGGATTGTGCTTTAGCTTTGTCAGCTTCGATTTCTGCTTGTGTGCGCTGCATGAGTGATTGTGCTTCAAGTTGCGCGAGTTGTTGAGCGTATTGTAGAGGATTCTGCTTGCCTGCTTGCATTCCTTGAAGTGCACGTATGGCTGACATCTGAGGTGCTTGCTGAACGACTTGAGCAGCACGTTGTGATATGAGCATATCAAGCTCTGGGCTGATGTCCTCAAACTTAAATTTAGGATCTCGGAGATCTGGCAAGTTCGGCATCGGCACACCAATGCTCGCTTCCATTCGCTGGCGATACAACAGAGCAACATGCTCAGCTATATGAGCAATAAGTATTGGCTGCATCGCTTTTGCCCCAGGATTACCCGCAAGCGAAGGGTCTTGCATAAACTGAACATGAACTGCTATGTGGGCTTCATGATCTTGCTCAGGGAAAGCTCTTATAGGCTTGCCATACATCACTGACATGTTTTCGTCAATTGGGTCTGTGCGGGGTGCCTTGTCTGGCTCTTTTAAAACTTCATCAATGTTTGGGATGCGGATCGCCTCATACATGCGCTTGTATGCTGTGTACAAGTCGTGCAGCTGGGGAGCTGATCTGGCCATCTCAAGGATGGCTTGAGCTTGGGCGATCCGCTGTGCTGTGCTGAAAATGTTCGGGTCTGATACAGGGATGATATCAATCCGCTCATTAAAGTCAGCAGCAAAGATCGTTTGGGTCGTGCCTGATATAGCAAACTCAAACGATTCAGGTAAGTATTCAGCATTGAGCTGAGAAAGTAATCTGAACTCTTGACCTTGTGAGTTGTGAAGCCTTTTGTGAATTGCTGAGAATGCTTTTGAGCCTTGCTCAATCAAAGCCACAGTTGAGCCAACAGGTGCATTCGGGTTGACGTCGCCAACATTCATGTCTGCTGTACTTGCAAACCTTTGGCCAGACTCAACAATGAAGCCCATGAGCTGAAACAGCGTGCCTGATGGCTCTTTGAAAGGCAACGGCATGACAGCCTTGTTAACATCATCAACTGTTGCGTCTAGGTCAACGAACTCTCCAGGATTGACATCGATCTCTCCACCGCTGACTCTGCCTTTTAGCTTGAAGCCACCTTGCATGTTTGCAAATGCAGCTGAGTCAAGCAAAGCTCTGAGTGCGCCAGTTGCTGCCTTGCCTAGACCACCGATCATGTGATAAAGACCAAAGCCATAGAACCCAACCCCAGGAAGGAACTTGTAGCTCACAAACCAGCTTCTGCGCTCTTTGCGGTTGTCTTCTTGGCGCCAGTTACGACGGACTGAGACGATCTTTTCAGAATCATACTCAATCGTGATCACATACGGCAACATGACCAAGTTTTCTTCGTCTGTGTCGTTGATGCCATCCAATCCTTCAAAAGCAGAATAGACATGCATCTCCAGAAGTGTCATGACATCGTCTTGCTCGTCATCCGAATATTGGTTTATGCCTTCAATGTCGGAGGTGATATCGCCAGACGGGTCAATGCCATCGCCTGAATATTTAACAGGCAAGTACCAGCCAGACTCAACATAGCGGTTGTAATCGTTTTTCGGGATGCGGATAACTTGAGTGTATCGGGGTGAGGTGAACAGGTCGGTGCTTTCAGGCGCAACGACAAAGTCCTCAGCCTTAACAAACTTAGCGCACTGACGCTCAAGGTTGGCATCCCACCAGACTTTTTTAAATGTTTGGCCAACCAATGGCAGCTGGAAGAGCATCTGATCAAGATCAGGAAAGTACTCTGGCATCTGCTCAGTGATTTGGTAGTTCATGAAATCTTTGACACGACGAGCTTGCTCTTCAGTGTCTTCATTCGGCTCGCCAACTATGACTGTCTTGACAGGACCACCAGCAGGATACATTTCAGCAATAGCTCTTGCATTGAACTGGGTTGCTGCTTCAGCGATGAGTGGGTGAACAACTGTGCTCAAGCCACGGGTGGCTCGCTCCTCTTCAGACTCTTCAAGACCACCATCTGGGTCAAGTGTGCGCAAGCCATTCTTGTATCGCTCTTCCCACTCAGAGCGAGCTGCCTTGTCTGACTCAAATGCTTTGATTAGGGTTGATGCTTTGCGGTCAAGTGTGTCTTGGCCAATAAGCTCTGCGATGTTCGCGTCAAATTCAGTATCAATCTCTGGGATCGCATCAAGCTCTGGATCTCCTATAAGAACCTCATCCTCTCCAAATGATTCAACCTGCAGCTCGTCTGCAGGCGCACCCTCCGCAAAAGGGATCTCAGGTTTGAGTGGGATAGGTTGCTTAGCCATATAATGTCACCCTCTGTTTTGGTGATTCATCTTCATCTTCATAATCTTCAGAATGCGAAACGAACCATCCTTTTCTAAGCCTCAACCAAGCTTGTGTGCATGTATCAACTATATCGTCATTATCACCAGCTGGAAAGGCTGCACAAATGTCTATTAAATTTTTAGCCCATTTTTTGTCAGATGGAAAGTAAATTCTGCCATCTTCTAATAAAGCAGAACTTGCATGGGCACGAGCTTCTTTGTCTCTGTCAGGCATATACTCAATTACAGGTATGCCTGCAATGCGCAAATCTTGCAACAAACTTTGGCCAGAAGCCTTCTTCTCAATCAACACTGCATCTGGCTCATAATCATAATATGCTTCTTGGGCGATCCTTCTCAGCTCTGGGTAAGTTACTCTGTCATACCACATGTCAAGGACAATGGCATTCATTTGACCATGCCTGCGGAACACACCCCAAGTTGTTCGGGCTGAATATGATGTTTTCTCTTTTGTGCTGAAAGCAGTGTCCCAAGATTGAATCACATATTCGATATCGGGCAGATCATCACTCTCCCATGGAACCCACCATTCAGCTCGCAAGATTCCCCCACCTTTCGGCATTGGACGTTGCTGCAGTTGCCCAGCTGAGGCATATGAACCCAATGACCTTTCAAGTTTGGATAGGGTTGTGTCGTCAATCCTTTCTGGCCAGAGGAGGTCTCCCTCTTTTGTTCTCGGGTCTGTGAAGCCGAGCGATGTTTGTGTCGGTGTTGGATGCCCGATCTCATATCGAGCAGGTAAGCATAAATGATCCCAATCGTCATACTCATTCGCCAATATGTGTCCAGTTAAATCATTCTCGTGCACTCGCTGCATAATAATAATGAATGCACCAGTCTTTGGGTCATTGAGTCGGGACTGCATTGCTTGGTCCCACCACTCAAGAACACCTTCCCGCACTGCGGAGGATTCAGCCTCACGAACATTGTGCGGATCGTCAATGACAATGATGTCACCACCCTCACCAGTCAAAGCACCATCAACAGATGTGGCTATCCTTTGGCCAGTCTTGTCATTCTCAAATCTTTGCTTTTGGTTTTGGTCGCCAGTCAAACTGAATGTTTCGCCAAAATGATCTTTGTACCATGGGCTATCAATCAAGCGTCTGCATTTCACCGAGTCTCTGACGGAGAGTGATGATGCGTATGACGCAAACAAAAATCTCTTTTGCGGCTGGATGGTCCAAGTCCAAGCAGGCAAAGCGACAGCAACCGAGATGGACTTCATGTGCCTCGGTGGTATGTTGATGATCAACCTACGGATGTCACCTTCAACAACAGCCTGCAAATGCTCGCTGATAGCATCAATATGCCAGTTGTCAAAGAACTCTCGTCCTGGTTCAATCGTTGGCCAAGAGCTCTTGGTAAACTCCTTCAGAGATCTCCTCATCTTCTCCGCTCTCACTTCCTTCAATGACAGCGTGTTCAAGAACTCGTTCAATTGTGGTGAGGTCATTATCGCTTAATCTGGAAATATCCAGAACCTTCCTTTCTTCTATTTGTGCTTTCACTTCTACTGCCTTTAGGTCTGGGACGCACTTGCCCAGAAGTGTCTTGGCAGCCATAACACGCAACTCTGGGTCAGCAGAAATCTTTCCTGCTTCTGTGGCCAGACCCTCAGAGTCTTTGACATAAACAGGGAACATCTCCTTGCCTGCCATAACTGCGGCAAGAAAGCCAACAGGGTCAGCTTGACCCATGATCCAATTGATTGTTGCGTGATGATTCCATTTATATGGACGTTGCCGAGCCTTCTTTTGATTCTTCATTGGCTCAACTGATTTGAATCGCCCATCCCACTTGTCAGGCTGGACTGGTGGTCCATCTTTGACAGGACGCTGCACGATCATTTCCGGATCTTTGGGCTTTGCAGGTCGTCCTCTTTTCTTAGTCTCTTCTCCCATGATATTAGCCTTTCAACCTTGGTTTCTGTGGTCAGCAGTTAAACTAACTGTCATGATTATTACTTATTTTTGCCAAAAAGAAAAGCCCAGTGTGAAACTGGGCTTAGTTTAGGGAGGAAATATTGCAAAAGGTTGCTGCTTGCATTCTTACGATCGCTTTCTTTGGCCAAAAAATCAAGTTTTATTTTTCTTGAATTTTCATATTTCCAAACCCAACCACAACAAGCATTGTCCTCAGGCAAAGCACTATGACAAACTGGACAGCTCTTCATTTTCCTCCTCCTCAGCTGGCATGAACACCCACCTGCCTTTTGTATCTTCTGGTGAGCGTGCATAGCATTTGTTACACAACCATTGACCTTCAGAAAACTTAGCCAAGAACATTTCCCCAACTGATTGAGGTGCACCTGAACATCGCCTGCATTGTGGACCATGCCAGATGCCATTGTCATCAATATCCTGTTCAAATGTTTCAAGCATTGCAATCCAAAAGTTCCAATCCTTTTCTTTTTGCAATAACTTTTCACGAGCCTCATCATTCTGCTTTTGAATCTGACGCAGTGTCAACCCACAACAGTCGCAAGTTTTCTTTTTGCCTGACCAAGAATGATATCTCATCAATCAACTCCCAAGAACTGACCAAGAGTTACACAAGAGCTCGTAGCAGTCCAAAGCTCTTGATCCCATGTTTGACAATTCAGCATGAAGTTGATCACGATGAACACAATGAAGAAAGAGATGACAACAGTCATCCCCAACCCAACAATAAACTCAATCAGCTTCATCATTGATTGCCTCCATGATTCTGAAAGACTTGACTAGGTGCGACTGACTTTGTTGCAAATCAGAAACAACGTAATCCAAAAACTTTCTTTCATCTTCTGTTATGCCCTCAAGCAGATAAAGTTCCTGCACAGAACAGATTGCCTTGCCCAAACTTGTTTGAGCGTTTTTGTAATGATCAGCTATGCTCATTTCGTCCACCCACTGATAACTGAATAACCGAGCATGTAGCTCAGGCGACCATTCGCTGAATATCCCTCAACACAAGTGTCAAAGCCAGTTTCCTCAGCAGCCTTTTTTGCTTCGCTGAGTTCATGGAAAACTTTATCCTCAACTGAGGAGTGCGGGATGTTAACAAGACGCAACTTATAAATCATGATGATTTCCTTTCTCAAAGGTTGCTGGGGAGAGGCTTATCCCCTCCCCAATGTTAGCTTAAAAGTTGTAGTCGTAAAACTTTCTTGGCTGTTCGGACAGAACATGCTTGCCCATGGTTGACTTCCAACCTCTCTTGCCGAGACGAACACGCAACACCTGACCATCGGGGCAAGACTTGTAGCCATAAGTTTGTTTGTTCTGGTTGACACAATGACCAGAGAACCCACCAGGAATGATCTCAGGCTTGAACTCTTCGTCCAGCTCAGCACTCATTGCCCTGACTTCAATGGTCTTTGGCGAAACAACACGGATGATTTCAAATGGGTAAACATCAGACCAACCATGCATGTTTGCATACTTGTACTCAATCGCTTCAATCTCATACTGATATTCACGAGAGTAGTTGCCCATCTCTTTGAAAGTTGGCAAAGTAGCCATGTGCTCTTCAGCTTCTTCGCGAGTTGAAAACACAAGGTCAACACCACCCATCTGACGAACAAACTCAGTTTGCATGTCGGAGTGAGCGTTTGTGCCCTTGGCGAAGATGATGTAGTTAGCACGGATTTTGTAAACTGTAAGCATGATATTTTCCTTTCTCAAATGTTTGGGATGCTTCCCTTACTTTTTTATTCTCTCTCTTTCTGTCACAAAAAGCAACAAAAAAGTTCCAAGAAACTGATTTTTCTTTTCAGGCATATCAAGGACTTACAAACTTTTACGAAAAAAGTTCCCAAAGACTGGGTTGCGTTTCCGATGGTTTTTGAGTTTGGGAACGCCCATTTTCATTTTTTATTCCAAGAACTTAGACAAAGCCGAAACCAACGAAACCACAAATCCTGAAATTTTTCACAACACAACACACACATGGATTTTCCCCTTATATAAAAGGTCATGCAATACGGGGTCCAAAAATGCCGAAACCAGTTTTTTTGGGTTCTTTGGTTTCGCGATTGGTTTCTTTGAAAAAAACTTCTTTTCATTTGTTTTGTTTTCAGGCATAGTAATTTTAACTGAGAAAGGAAGCAACCTATGAAATGCCCAAAGTGCGATTGTACAAAAAGTTTAGTCTGTGATTCACGACCTCGTGATGACGACTTTTCTACAGTGCGTAAACGTAGGTGCCAAGGTTGCAATTTTGTTTTTCATACAGTTGAGATTTTTTATAACAAGCCTGTCAAACAAAAGGCTGTGAAGCCAAAGCCAAAAGTTGACATCAAGCGAGCAAAGAAAGCTCAAATGAACAAAAGGCTTGCTAGGATGAAACGCAGACAAGCCATAAATCAAATTGATATGATGTCTGATGAAGAACTTGAAGAGGCAATGTTTTCTGGGCAAGACTTAAAAGACCTAGGGATACACTGAGAAAGGAAAAACGATGCCAAAAGTTTATGTAGTGAATCGACCTGTGAAAAATAAGTTTGGTTGGGTGCCAGACTTGAGTGATGCCAGCAGATATGGCTCGCTTGAGATTGTTTTTGAGCCCAATGACAAACCACAGTTTTTGCCAGGACCAAGCGTCCAAAAAGCTCGTCGAATCATGAGGGACTTCTCGTCAGAGGATTATCTTCTCTGGCCAGGAGGTGGTGACCCGATCGCTGTGATGATCACGTGTATGATCGCTAGTGAAAAGGCTAACACTGTAAGAGTGCTCCGCTGGGAGCGTAACAATGATGAGGGTGAAAGGGATCGCCGAAAAGGTTGGTACATGCCTGTAGCTCTCGAACTGAGAAAGGAAGACTATGACAGATATAGATCTGCTTGAGGATGTGGCACCAGCATCCAATGAACTTGGTGCGATCGCTGATATGGCTCAAAGAATGTATGATCTTGAAAATGAGATTAACAAACTTGACGAGTCATTGAAGCAAAAGAAGCAGGATCTCAAGATGTTGGCGGAACAGGACTTGCCTGACTTGATGCAAGAACTGAACATCAAAGACTTTACTTTGAACAATGGTGCAAAGATTGAAGTCAAAGATGTTATCCAAGGCTCTGTCCCATCACAAGGTGCGATTGATCGTATCAAGGATGAGGATGAAAAAGAGGCAATGAGGATACTCCAACAGCAGTGCTTTGATTGGTTGCGGGACAATGGTCTTGGTGATTTAATCAAAAGCAATGTTGAGGTTCAGTTTGGTCGTAATGAAGATGACAAATGCAATGCCTTCACTGAAGAGTTGCGTGAGAAAAAACTTTATTACAAACGTGCAGTCGGAGTCCATCCTTCATCGCTGAATGCCACTCTTAGGGAGAGGTTGAGTGAAGGCAAGGATGTTCCAATAGAAATGTTCCGTGTTTACATGGGACGCAGAGCCAACATAAGGAGATAGTAACATGGCTGAAAATAAAGTAGCAAAGAAAGAAGAATCAAACGTAGTGGCTTTTGATGAGAGCATTTTGCTCCAGGATGCAGGAGCAGGAACTGAAGGCATGACCAAAGAGGACATGCTTATTCCTCGCCTGACGATTCTGCAACAAATGTCTGATCAAGTTAACAAGCGTCATGGTTCATACATTGATGGTGCTGAGCCAGGAATGATCATGGACAATGTAGCCAACCTAGCGATTGATGGTGAAAAAGGTATCACAGTCGTGCCGATCAGCTACAGACGTGCACACATTGAATGGAAAGCAGACAGAGGTGGCTTGGTCGCTGATCACGGTGCTGACTCTGCTTGCCTTGAAAACTGCACTCGTGGTGGTCGGGGTGAGTATCTGACTGATGAGGGCAATGAGATTGTGCCCACTGGTGAATACTTCGTGTTCTTGATTGATGAGAATGGTTACACACCAGCCCTACTTTCAATGGCAAAGTCGCAGTTGAAAAAAGCTCGTCAGTGGAACTCAATGATGAATCGCCTCATGATCA
>TARA_R100001460_G_scaffold45412_1_pt1 | contig 21180 bp, 25 predicted proteins | sample TARA_R100001460 | Tara Oceans TARA_R100001460 (sample SAMEA2622190) | marine metagenome | biome: marine biome (ENVO:00000447); feature: surface water layer (ENVO:00002042); material: "saline water (ENVO:00002010), including plankton (ENVO:xxxxxxxx)" | depth 5 m | reverse complement strand
ATGGACACTGCAAACCTAAACAATCGCCTCAAGGCTGAAGTTACTAACGCACAGGCGTTCCTGTCTATCGACCTGAAGAATCTTGACAATCAGCAAAAAAGTGATACATTAACATATCAAGGGCTATTGCAGGGTCTATTCAAGGACACAGCCGAAGAGAACGCCCGTCAACAGTTCAACGCTAAGAACGAGTTGCAGGTAGAAGAGTTCTTTGCTGAACTAGGCGCACAAGTCGAAACAACCAATGCAAACCGCAACTCATCTATGCAACAGTTCAACGTATCTGAGGCAAACTCGATGACACAGTTTGGGGCTACCCTGCGAGATTCGCGGGACAAGTTCAATTCGCAGATGCAATTCGCAGTCGACCAATCGAACGCCGTCTGGAGACGCGAGGTTAATACATCAAACACAGCCCTGCAAAATGAAACAAACCGTATCAACGTACAGAACGAGTACAACGCGAATCAGAACGCTTTAAATAACCTGTGGCAAATGTATCGCGACAACGCTTCGTGGAACTTTCAGAAGAGTGAGTCAGCCCTCGCTCGTGACCACGACCTTGGCTCATTGGCTATGCAGTATGCAAACTCGGAAGCCTTGTACGATAAGAAACAGAAAGATGCTCTTGCAAGGGGTGTAGGCAACTGGTTAGCACGGATATTCTCATAGGAAAAGTAGATGTTTGATTTTTCTAAAGCATTAAAAACAGCGTTTGATTTTGGTAAGGACTATCTTTTAGGTGAAGTTATCGAAAGTGGAGTTTACGATACAGGCACGGGAAAATATATAGATACTTCGAGCAGAGGTGGTGGTTTTCTCGACACAGCTTTGGGATTAGTATCGACAGGTGCAAAGGCATACAGAGCCATGCAAGATGACCCAGATGGCAACGTCTTCGAAACCCCAGAGTTTCGCGGACCAGAAATTAGACGTGTTGGAACTGGTGGTGGTCGTGCGGGTCGTGGCGGTCTTACCGGACAAACTGGTTGGAGACCAACCAATCAGATGTATCGTGATGCTATCATCCGCCGCATGAAGCAGGTAAACTTTGAAAGTAACTTACAGCGTATGACCGACTCAACAACAGTTCGCCCAACCACACGACGCAGAGCCGCAGAAAAACCCGGCACAACAACCATCACACGCACAACAAAAGCTAAAGTTATCACGTAGGAGACTGACGTGGCAGAAGAATACTTTGACGATTTTAACGTTGCACCACCCGGTCACTCTTTGACTGAGGACAACAGCAAGTGGCCTTGGGGTCGTCCGCCTGAGATGGTAGACCCAGACGAGGCTTTGGATGCGACTATCGAACAACTGATGGACCCAAAGAAGAAGCAGGAGATGTTTAAGCTGCTGATGGTGGGTGTGTCTGTTGAAACTATGGTTGAGGGCATGATATTCACTGCATTTCGTGACGGCAAGTACACCCCAGATGTAGGCTTGCTCCTCAAGGCTCCGCTTGGTATAATGATAGCGGATATGGCTGAAGAAGCGAATATACCGTATCGCCTGTTCGAGAACGACAACGAACTTGATAAGGACGAGATGAATGACGAAACTTTTGTTCGCATGATGAAAGATAACAACCCACAGATGTTCGAATACGTTCGCGAAAACCTAAATGCTGCCCTTCGTGCTGGCAATCGTCCTATGGAGTCTAACTTTATGAACATGAAGCGGGGAGAAGACTGATGGGTATTTTTGCATCCTTTGCTACAGGTTTCCTAGAGGGTTCTGTTCAGGTTCAAAAAGAAAAGGCTGCTGCGGAATTAGAACAGCAAAAGACAGATAATGAACGGCGAGACAAGCTGGGTACGATTGTATTTGACCTGATTAAAGACGGTAAACTTACAGGGGACCAAGGGTCAGAGTTGCTGGGAAGAAGCGACCTGACACGAGCAGATATTGCTGGCATGGTTAATATGGTAGAAGATGTTGGTAACTCACATCTGTTGGGTGGGTTTAAATTAAAAAACAACTTTGATGACATAAACAACCCAGACCAAAAAGCAGAAAACTACCTTACTACTTGGAACACACAGTTCGCAACTCCAGAAACTCGTTCTTCTGCCATACAGTTCTATAAAGAAAAAGGTGATGCTAAAGCTGCATTAGCGCAGATTGACTCTTTTGAAAAAAACTTTCTTCTTGCAAATTATGCACCCCCGCAAGGTGGTAAATCAGTTAAGGTGAGTTTAGAAAAAGGATTTCCTGAACTGTATGCTTTTAAACAAGACCTTACAAAGTTTATAGGGGGTCAGTTTAGAGACGACGTAGATAATATGTTAGACCTACACACAACAAATAACGATATAGGTCAACACGAAACTTTAGTTATGTTGCCTAATCAAGATAATAACTTCATACTCCCAACTCAATCGGAGCAAGCAGAGCAGTTGGATAATCTCGCTAATGTTATACTTCCTAAGGGTGGAAGTCGACATCATTTAATGTCACGAATGGGTGAGTTTAGTTATAATGAAAATCCTAATCTTCAAGCGCAAGGAATGATACACTCAGCAGCGTTGTTACAATTAGGTATTCAAGACTTCAAAAAAAGCCCAGATGCGAGAGCAGCAGTATCAGATTATCTAATAAACACTGTTGCACAAGGTGACCCAGATGCAAATGTAGATAAGCTAATAGCAGCAATCTACCCCATATATCAGAAAAATTTCCAAGTGGATGCTATGGATGACCTACTAGGAAGTACGCAGACACCGATGGAATATTTGGGTACTAAAAGATATAATGATACCAGAGGTACATACGAAGCTGCTGATAATGTAGATAAATTAGGTGAACGGCTTTTTAAACTTAGGTCTGAAGGTAAAACTTCTGGAATTTGGAGAGCAGTTACTGAGGGTATAGTAGGCTTGACTTCTAGCACAGGGCAGCTATCTCAATTTTCGCAATCCGTCATAGGCATGGGTTCTGGAGTTACAGACGCAAATGACGCAAGAAATATTGTTTCTATAGACGGAAAAAATTACACTCAAACAACCGCCGAAAGTATTGCAGCCATTGCAACAAAATATGGCTATAGTGCCTCTGAACGTATTGGTGAGATGCAAGCTCTAGAATTTAACCTAGCTGTTCAAATTGCCCGTGCTGCTGACCCTAGCGGTCGTCTGTCTAACCAAGATTTCGAAAATGCCTTGAAGCAAGTAGGTAGAGCAGGTGCGTTTGCTAGTTTAGAAACAGACCTCAGTGCGTTAAAAACTACAATAGAGGTCAATAGAGATAAGAAGAAAAAGCTCCAGAGGGTATATGACCTGACAAACAAAAACGTCGTGGAAAGAGAAGACAAGATTGCTCTAGAAATACACGAGACAATAATTAAAGATGTAATAAAGTTAAACAAACAAAACTCTGTAGCAACAACACCGGAAGTTGAAATTGCCAAACCCCCTGTAGATGTAAACGCAGTTACAGGTGGCACAAATGTTACCGCAGACTATGACCTACCTCAAGGCACTGAATATTTTGTAACCGACGAGGGTGGTTTCTTAGTTACAGATGGCGAGGCTGTTGCGGTTACAGATGAAAACAGACCCATTTATAAAGAGACACCTAAAGATAATGCTGCAGCAGCATCTCCTGTCGTTGCTCAACCTAAACAAGATGTTACCCCACAAGTCCCTGCTCAACCAGTTCAAAGCGGTGTGATAGACCCTAAAATGTTTGCTGGGAAGATGCAGACTCCTGTTGCAAATGGTCTTGTTAAATTTGAGGGTGACGATATACTGTATAAACCCGTGTTAACTGAAGGTGTAATAACCGGATATGAGGCTCAATAATGGTTGACATTTCTCAAATACCACAGAGAAAAGACACAGCACGATTACCTACAGCGTTTGAACAGCCAATCAGAGGTCTAGGTGGCATGGGTCCTGTATTGGTTGACTTGCCTACTCTTGCAGAAAAAGACATTGCAGTACAAACAGGCGCACAAACACAGGACACTCGTAGTTCATTCGAAGATTTAATATCGTCCACTACCGCCGAAGAGATAACCTCCAAGGGGGTTACCATGCTGGGCAACACGCCTATTAGCCCCATCATTCTTCAGAAAGCGAGAGAAGACAAAGCTTTCAAAGCAAAGCTGTACGAAAGTTATGTAAGGTCTGACGCGGTTCCTACCATAGAAGAAGATAGACTTGCTGTTCCCTTCTCCTCTCCTGACTTAACTAAAATACGTAGACCTGCCGAAATACAATCGCAACCACAGTGGGTTCAAGATACTTTTGACAGGGCTGTAACTAGAAGTCAAAACATAGCAAAGATATTTCAACAAGATTCTCCTATTCCGTTGGCAGGGCAGAAGATTATCTTAGACGACTTTAAAACAGGCAGTTTAGGAGAAGAGGTAGCTCGTTCACTAAAATCTATACCCGGAGATTTTGCAAGGCTTCCTACTTTAGCTGTTGCAGCGGGGGGTGCTGCAGCAGGACTATACAACGCTAAGATGAACGACAATCCAGACACGGGTTTTAAAGAAGATTTTACAGAAACATTCGAGGGCGTTATGACATCCTACGGTTCTTTCGATACCGTACAGGCGTATGAAGAAGCCTTGCAAAACAGTGTTATACTACGTAACTCTGAAAAACGTGTACAGGAATGGTATAAAGATAGCTTTATCAAGAGGTTTGGGCAAGATGCTTGGACGGTTGCACATCAACGTCCTTCCTATAAGATAGAAGAAGACGAAAAGGGCAATAAATCTGTAGAGCCTATTTTAAATGCAGATGGTAAGCACGTTATGGAAGATGTAGGGTTGCCTCCTGAAATTGCATCTAGTCTTGTTGAGATGGCATATAACGAACTTACTGGCACACAAAAGGCCGTATCAATATTTGCTACACAAGCACCTTTTACTTTGGGATTAACTATGCGTAGTATTTCTAAAGGACAGAAATATATAGATAAGGTTACAGAAGCACGTAAACAAAAGCCCGGAACATATGGTTCAGATATGTCCGACTATGATGTTTTTGTAGCTTTGTCAAAAAAAGAAGGCAACATAATTACCCGAACTTTTCAAAAGGGGTGGGCAGCAGCTACTCTTGGTAAGATTGCCAGAGCAGGTAAAAAAGAATCGATGACTCGTGCTGCTCGTGTTAATGACCATCTAAAAGTTTTAGATGAGTATACAACAAATATTAACAGATTAAAAAACGATATTGAAGTAGCAGGTCCGTGGTCCAAATTAAATACTGCACGAAAACTAGAAGATGCTAATAAAGAGTTGCAAACCTTAGAGAAGGGTTTGAAAAGCTACACTAGGGGCAAGGGTAGAGGTTACTTTGATAATCCTTATACTAGGGGTTTGATTGCTGATGATGTAGTTATATCTACGGCTATAGGCTATGCACCTACCATTCTTGATTGGTCTGGTATAGGTTTAGATGAGGGTACAGCAGAAGTTTTAACAGGAATAGTTACTCCTCTGGTAACTCCTGCAATGTTACCCGCAGGTAGAGGACTCCTATCTGTAGGCGTATCTGTAACTAATAAGTTTACAGACGGAACAATAAAAGACATAGCTCTAACTTTTGAAAACGCAAACTATCTGCCGTTTATAACAGAGGGTATGCTCGTCAGAGGTGATGAGGGTGCTATGCGTAGAGCGATGGCAGATGCTGGCGAAGAAGTAACAGACGAACAAATACAGTCGTTTACAACAATGGCTGGTATCTTTAAAACTATGAAACCAGAAGCACGTATTAGAAGTTATAATGCTTTGCGTCAATACAACGACTTAATGTCTCGAACTCAAAAACGCATGGAAGAGTTGTATCTCACTGATGCTAGCGGTATGCCTATAACAGATGAGAAAGCCATACAGGAATCCTACACTGAAATAGCAGCTAACATGCGTACCTTACATTTAAGTCTGGCAAAGGCAACAGGACTCGCTCCATTGATATCTGTCCAGTACATAAAGGGAAATCAACTAAAGCCAAGTGATTTAACCAAGCCCGGAACTATGGACGACATTTTATCTGCACTTGCTAGAGAAGAAGACAACTACAGAGGCATGGATACTCTCCTCAAAACGATGCAAGGAAGATTTGCAAAGAAAGGCATAGAATTAGACAGCAACGAACCTCTGCAAGCTATGATGGCTCAGATAGAACAGGTTGTCGTAGATGGTAGAGTTGGTGTTAACGTTAAGAAACAAGAGATGCAAAAACTGCTAAATCAGTTTTACAACAGCACTGAAACTATAGATGAAGACACAGTTAAAAGAATAGTAGACCTAGAGATTGCTTTAGAGGATTCTGCTATAAGAGATACTATTGACAGAAGTAAGAAAGCTGCAGAGGTTTCCTTAAAACTAACAGAAGCAGCCCGTGTACAAGGACGCACTCTCCTTGCTGCTGCTGAAACAATGGACGAAAAAGGCGTGTTGAAAAGCATCCGCCCTATTGCTGATAAGTTGTTTGATATAGAACACGGACGTAGGAGAGCGTTAGGTTCTGTAGGCTATAGAAAAGCGAACAGATATGTACCGGAGGGTTCTGACCAACCTGTTTCTGTAGACATGACTAATGTTGTACGAGAGCTTACCAACTTATCCGATGATTTGCGCGGGAAGCCCTTGAGCTTTATGTTTAGTGGAGGTCGTCAATTCTTTGGTCGTGCAGGCGGTGACGCATTAGAAAAGACATTTGAAAACATGGCTAGGAAGGGTCTACAGGAAACTTTTCAAGCAACGGCAGAAGCCACAGGGACCACCGGAGAACAAGCTGCTCAACTCATGTTAAGTGCAGCGTTAGAAAATGGTGACATAACAAGAGCTAGTTATGCTGAATTGGCAATGTTTATGATAGATAATGCAGCCGAAGAAAGTGGTGATATATTTAAGTATTTTAAAGCTACTCCTGAAGAAGCAGAAGATGTTTATCGTTATTTTAGAGACAGAGCCGCATCTTTAGACCCTGACAAATCTGGAGAAATTGCTAGGTCATTTACCGGTGTTATTAACAAAGCGTTCGAAGATACAGACCCACAACTTGCCCGTCTTGTAAGAGAAGCTCGTGATAACTATCAAAAAGTTATGGGCTATCAGATGGACAAGGGAAGGTATATGAGTGATGTTTTAAACTCTAGACAGCGCAGAAATGTAACAGAACAAGCACCAGAAGAAGGCGCACATTTTTATAGAAACATTCAAGGTCGTCCTGAAGCACCTTTTATACGTATATCAAAAGCATTTCAAAAGCTGGCAGACACTACAGATGAAGTGAAAATTTCTGAATTAAAAGATGAGATAGCAGAACAAAAGAATAGGATAATGTTCTTTTTGGGAGCTGAAAGAAATAGTGCTGGAGAGTACGTATTTGACCTTAGAAATTCTAGGCAGCGTAGAGCAGCAGATGCCGCGCAATCTATGATGGAAGCCCTTATAGGGAAGCGTATGATAGCTCAGTATAGAAATGAAACAAAGGCCATGTCAGAAGTTCGCACACTATTAAGTGGAGAGAGTCCTGAGACTGCTAGAGATGCGGTGATGGCTGTTCAAGAAGGAAGTGCTAAGTATGATTTTAGCCGTGCTAAACGAATTACAGATGCAGAGAAAATACTTACTGTTCCTGTCATAGAAACAGATGGTAGTGATGGTGTTCGTGTGTTAGGTATGAGCGACCAAGTGCGGGGTTTTACCGCAACTACAGACGACCTGCTTCGCCAGAGTGACAAAGCTAAAATTGAGTTTAGGAATATTAAAGCAGACGTAGAAAATACTGGTAGCATTATAAGAATTGCTGCCCAGCAAGAAGTAGACGTATCCAACGCCGCACTTAAAAAGATGGAGCAAATAGAAGCTTTAACACAAAGACCGCAGGATTTCTTTGACCGTGTGTTTGAAGGTCAAACAGTGGATAGTTTAGATGGTGTTGTAGCTAGATTTAAAGCTGGTGGCATGTCTGAACAGGAAATTCAACAAGGCTTGAAGTATATGTATATTCGCGGCTTGTATGGTAAGGCAGGTATGACATATAACAAAATGGTAGGTCAAACCGACGCTATTCAAGAAGTTGCAGATATCAACGTACTAATAGACCATGTTAATGACCCTACAAAAAGAAGAATTATGTCTCGTGTTCTTGGAGAAGACCACACAGAAGAATTGAAAGACATGGCTGAGTGGGCTAAGTTTGCATCGGGAGATGGCTACGGTTTTAGAGCGAGTCCTGATACAAGAGGTATGTCAATAGACAGCATGTTTGCTAGAGTCTTCAACCTAGCTAGAGGTATGGTTAGCCCTCTTTACTTGGCTACTGAAGTATCTGCACGAATAATGCTTGCTAGAAATCAAACTCTTGTTAACCTAGCCTTAACAGACAGAGAAGCTGCTAGAATTATAAACAACATATTGGTGAGACCTGAATCTGCAGAGATACCTGTTTCTGAATTAGAGGCTCTGGCAGCACGTATGCAGAACTATATAGCAACTGACTTGATAACTAGCGGAGGAGAAATACCTAACTTAGATATTATGTTGGGTGAACGGCCTGATATATCAACACCAGAAGATGTGATAGAGGCTGAAAAACAAGAAGAACAAGAAGAGATGGTTCAGATTATAAAGGGTGAAAATGATGATGAACAAGAATAAAAAAGGCCGTAAAGCATACGCCTACGGCTCTATGGTTAGAAAACCAATGCAGATGGGTGGCATGGCAATGTCCGCTAATCCTATGGAACCACGCCGACAAACAGGTATGCCTACAGCTATGGGTATGCCGAAGATGGCAGGTGGTGGTGAATTAAAAGAACCTAACAATCCCGGCCTGAAGAAGTTGCCAAAGCCCGTGCGTAACAAGATGGGTTATATGGCATATGGCGGAAAGATGAAGTCTAAACGTACCTACTAGAATTTGCCATCACGTCATCCCCTACCTCTCTTAGGTAGCGAACGAGACTAGCAACCTTAAAGGTCCCTTCATACTCTGGAAAACCACGTTCCATTGTTTTTACAAACTCCTCTGGGTCTACTGCCTGATAGTCCAGTTCGATATGCCCATCAGTGTTCATAACACATGTCAGGTTAAATAACTCAGCTTTAGCTTTCTTTGCCATCTTTGTATGCCTTAAATACGTCGGTGGAAAACAGTTTCTGAAGGCTGAGTAAATACATACGAGCCGCACCGTTATCCCCTCCGGATACGGTGCGTTTTTCGTCTAGGTTGTCTATGATACGTTTGAGGGATGGGACATCGAACACGAGCGTTGCAAAAGTCTCGTCGCCAATACAGAGGTTGTGAAACCAGTAGTCAGATTTGGTTGCGTTGATGCCACTAGGCTTACCATAGCACTCATACTCTATGGCTATGTTGCCCGTTCGAACCCACATGTCTCGCTCTGACTTGACCTCTATCTTCTTATCCTGCAGCATGTTAGCAACACGCTTTTCACGTACCTTTCCGTACTGCAAGTCTAAATCAAACTTCTTACGGTCTGCTACACACGGTTCCATACTCATGAGAATTTACCTATCAATGCAATCGCAACTTCATACGCACCGTACAAAAACAGCGCAGTGACACACACCTTTAAAAACTTGTTCATGCCATCATCTGACATTCGTTCCCACTCTGGTCTACTCATGCTCTCCCCCTGTTCCTCTACCAAGACCACCAAAGTATTGCGGCCTTTTACGTGCAACCTCAAACGTGGCTACGGTTATTACTATACCAGCTATTAGGATACTATGCAATAGCGCACTTACACCAAATACAGTGATAGACCCTAAATACATAGAAAAGATGATACACCACATCCACGCGAGAAGTTGCATAACAAGATGTCGGGTACTCATATCAGGTATATTTCTCAAGGGGTTATGTTTACTATTCATAACCGTGTTCCAAGTATCGTGTATAAACTTATTCATCACGCAGCACTCAGGTCAACAACTTCACACACACCGGCTGTACAAGCAAGTTCGCGGGAACCGCTAGTGTTGTCTTCTTTCTCAAATAAACTTAGCTGGTTCCAATCTAGCTTCACGCCTTTGTATGTTTGCTGCCATTCAAGATAGTCTTCTTTTTCAATATCCTGATAGGGGGCCTGCTGGTAGGTGTGGTCGCTATGCGGTAAGAACGATACCCCAGAGGCTACATCAAAGTTCTTATACACCCACGCACCAACATCCATCCACTCGTCTTCCTTGACAGAGATAGTTACAGAGGGCTTGTGTTCGCACCAGTGGATAGCATATGTCTTCCACAGTTCTAGTTGTTCTATGGCTGACATCTGGGTTCGCGTTACGGCGTTGCCGGGAGATTTCATAGCGAACGAAAACACAGTAGTTGAGTCTGGTTTCATCACGCAGCGTTCGTGTGGTACACCCGCTTCAATCATAAACTGAGTTAGCGGGTCTTTGTTGTCGCCGCGAACTGTCCTGATATAATAATCGTTGTGCCGTGCGTGAATACCACTAGCGGTGTCGGTTAGCTGTGACACAGTACCCGACGGCTTTACACAGGTGATTGCAGCGGACACTGGGATTCCAAGCATGTTCGCATACTTGTCGTTCGTCTTGACGGCCTCTTCTCGCATCTCTTGTAGCCACTTCTTGCTGTCTACGTTCTTTGACAAGACTGCGTGGTCCATAATACCAGTCAAGGATACGCCCAATAAACGTTCTTCCTCTGTGTTCTTCTTCCATACGCTCCTCAGATACTTAAAGTCTGTTAGGGTAGATTGTAGGGTTCCTAGTATGGTTGCTAGGCGAACCTTACGCTTCAGGCTATCTAGGTCATCTGTCTCACGAACCATCACCTCTGATAGGTTGCAGAACTGATACGGACGTAGAATTATTTCAGAACACGGATTAGTACCCCACATATGTCCTGTCTCCCGCCGTTCATTCTGAGCAACCTGTTTGTCAGCAGCCTCACGGTTGAACATACCACGTTCACCAGACTTGCTTTCGTACAAAGCAACCCACTCTCTCATGAACGTACCAATCTCTGGCTTACCTTTGTAGGCTACAGAGTTGTTAGCCAAAGCACGTTGGCCCTCGTTCTCCCACCACATACCAGACTTAGCATGTGCCATTTGGTCGTCGTTTAAGTTCGACAGACTAATCAAAGCTGACCGTCTGACTCCCCCTACAACTACAATCTCGCCAATCTTACACATCAAGTCGTGACACTCGATAGGAAATAGTCTACGTCCCTGTGCTTTCTTGAATGTCTCTACAGTAAAGCGGAACAGGTCATCAAGAGGCTGTGGCCCAGATGCTCTACCGCCCATTGTTTTTAGACGCTCACCAGCAGCACGAACCTGTGACATATCCCACGTAGGAATCTGTCCTGCATACAGCAACGCAATTAGTTCGCGAAGTGACTTGGCCCAGCCGGGTTTCGAATCGCCAACCTTGATTACAGTATCTGTCTCGTGCATAGCGTCGCTAACCACAGGCAGCTTGTCTACGTTCTCACGCTCTACTGAAAATCCTACGCCTGTGCCGCACATAAGAATATACATACACTCGTCAAACGAACGTGGGCTGTCTACAGGTATATACGAGCAGTTGTACCCTGAGATATTGTCACGAGCAAGAGCAGGACCTGAAGTCATCATAGCTCTCATAGACGGCATTACTTCGAGGTTTAAGACGGCCTCGCGAATCTCTTCTACATCCTTCTCAGGCAGTTTGAAGTTATGCTTCCCGCGAACTTGATTAGCCATAAAGTCAACATAACGGTCAACTGTCTCATGCCAATCCTCACGACGTTGCTCGGAATCCAGCCAACGTGCATACCGTGACTTGTGGATAAATTGTTGGTAAGTGGTAGGTAACATATTACTCATCGTCTTCTCTTTCTTTTGGATAATATACATTTACATCACTGTTACAATTTGGACAGTGTAAATTAGTTACTATGCTATACTCAGAATCCTCTTCTGATATATCGTGGTCTCCGCCCCAAATTAATTCTGTTCTACAATGCCAGCAGTTCATTCTGTCTTCTCATCAATTAACTTTTCGAGATACCACCGGGCTTTTTTGAGGTCTTGTAATTTGCCTTTGTATCTGTATCTCCAGACGTACTTGATGATGTTCCCTTGTAGGTATTGTTCAAAGCCTGTACCCGTCGCCGCCCTGATTGCCTCAATGCACTCGATACCTGCTTGATTATAGTGAATTGGTTTGTTGACCATATCATAGCCGCTGTATGCCTCTTTGCCTGCTTGTTCGTATTTATCTTCTATATCTTTCATAATGTTCATATAACTCGTCACCGGTTATCTCCATCTCCACCTATCTTACCACGTCTAGCACGGTCATTTAACTTAACAATATTACCTTGCGCTATGTGCTGCAAGTCGTAACCAATGTCACGAGCCAGTGCTGCACAATACCATAGCACATCACCAATCTCACTTGCAAGCTCTCCCTTCTTGATTTCGAACCCTTCTTGGTCGTAACCGTCGCGAACAAACTTCTTTACCTTGTTAGCAACCTCGCCAGCTTCACCAGCTAGGCCAAGGGCAGGATAGATTATCTGATGGCTCTCAGGATAGATAGCAGTCTTAGCTGCTTCTTTCTGATAGTAATTTAAGCTCCACTGGTCTCTCATTGCTTCTCTCCAAAGTTTACCTTAACTATGTTGTCCTCACGGGCAACTACCTTATCTATAATCTCATCAGCCTTGTTACTGTTTAACTCTGATTTGAACGAGTTTGCCATAGCTACAAAACTAAGTCGAGCCATGCCAGCATCCCACACACGGTCGAAGTCATTCTCCATCATCTCTATAATACCTGACAAGATTACCATGCCAGCAGGAACACTTTCTAAATCAACTACGTCACCTTGTGTTGTATCGTAGGCTGTCATCGAGAACGAGTCTTCATCCTCGTAGTTAAGAATGAGGTAATACCTGTCTGGGAGCAGACTAGCTCGTTCCATCTGGTTCTTTATGTCATCCATCTTTCAACCACTCCTCTGGAATTGTTTTCTCTGCCCACACAAAGTTGTGCTTAGTTGCCCAAGCTGCATAGGTGGTCTTGCTACCCCTGTAAATCTTATTGTTAGCGTTGAGGAATACAAATCGAATATCGAGGTCTGGGTATTGCTGCTTAATCAGCAACATCTTAACACGGTCCCCCTTATCTAGGTGACCTTTAGCTTCGATATACAAGTCTTTGTGAGGGATGTAGAAGTCAGGCGTATAGTTACGAGGCTTAGGTATATACGTTAGTTTCTTCGATTCGTATTCGAATGTGATGCCTTTTTCTGCAAGGGCCTTGGCTATGTTGATTTCGAACATAGACCTATATCTAGTGTTTCTCATAATTCTAGCAGGGGAAATGATGTTTTTGCCAGACTTAGCCTTTTTAAGAGATACTGTTCTACTTTTGGTGTATGCTTTTCTAGGTAGTTTAGTTCTTCGCTTAACAGCATTGTCGGTAGACATACAGTAACGCCCATCCTCAAGTTGTGATTGATTTGTTGAAATTGTTCTTCGATAAGAACTATATCCCTAGCTTCTGTGTCGGAAATAAGATAGCCAGTGTCGCTATAGTTATTACGTAGAGTAAGAGGTAGCGAGGTTTCCAACCCGCGAACATGCACGGTTGCTGGGTCACCGCCTCTCTCCTCATGTGATTCCACATAGATACACCGCAGGGCTGGATTCATAGTCATCAGCTTTCGTGGGTACGTCTCTGTGTAAAGTAAGGGCATCTCAGATACTCCGGTTGACTATCTTAGTGTACCAAGCCTTCGGTGGGAACTTAGCTTTAGACGTAATCTTATCGTGGTATTCTGCGTTCTTCCAGCAGTTCTCCTTGAATGAACAGAAGGTGCAGGTCTTTGGCATTAGTTTGTTACCCGTAAAAATCTTCTCGCCTTTAACGGTGTAGGATTCGTCAGTTGCCTCGAAAGGTATCTTGAACTTATTATCCTTAAGAAGGCTCTCCACGCGGCTCCTAGCGTCAGCAATGTACGTTTTACGGTCCTCTTCTTGGTCAGCAGGTGCTTCAACAAAATCCCACTCGCCAGACGACTTATTAATTGCTATCCAACCGCCAAAGGGCATGTCCTGTGATTCTGAATATAGATAGCCCTGCATGATGTAACCAAAAGGGTCATCTTCCTTGATTACATCGTAACCACCTCGTCCTGAAAACTTATTGTCAAAAGACCACGGGCTAGTAGACTTGATATCCCAAACTTTCTTTTCTCCATCATCCATGATGAGGTCAAGAGTACCCTTAATCTTCTTCTCACCCAGTTGAAGTTCGCAAGGTGTTTGGGTATCAACCACCTTAACACCAGCAGCCTTCATAACAAATACGGCAATCGCCTCAACAAGGTCGCCCATAAGAAAACGCATGATATCATTATACGCAACCTCTTGAGTGTGGCCCTGCTGTTCCATCTTCTGTTGACACAGAGGACGGCCCAGACCTGACATACGAATACGATAGCCACCACGAGATGACAATTGCTTTCGCAAGGAGTCTTTACAATCTTCCCCAAACTGCTCTATCAGGTCGTCAAAGCGGGAAGAGTCAATCTCCCCCCGCCCTGCTTTCTTTAAGAAGTCCTGTATTTCTACAAGAGCAATCATCCCGCTAACCGATTAGCAAGGTCGATATCTTCATTAGACACGTTCTGCTTGACGGCATCTTTATGTTCGCCAAGAAGCTTGGAGTTCGCAGCAGCTACGGTATCGTAAAACTTCTGCATTAGTTCCTTGCGTTCTGGTGTGAACTGAACTTCCTTCACCAACTCAGGTTGCGGTATCCAGTAGGTAACACCGCCGTTAGCCATTCGCTTAGTCTTCAGTTCAATATACGCAGTAGGCAACGGTATCTTATTACCCAACTTCTGCTGTACAAAGTCATTGATAGGGCGGAAACCAGAACGCTTGAAGTAACCAACAAACGGAAGGTTCTCTACAGGAGAGGCTTCCCCAGCAGCGTTGACGGCGTTTGGCATATCAAGCTGCCCATAAACAATGATGTTACACGTTACTGACTTACTCAGCAACAACCTTGGGTCATCGTCTGTTAGACTTTCTTCTTCAGAACGAACCAGTCTACCACACTTGAACCCACCAGAATTATCTGGGAAAGTCTCCGTCATCTTTTTTCGCTGAACAGAGCGACAAGTAAATGCCCCCTCTTCTTGGTCATAGATAGAATACTCGTAGGTTCGTAGCATCGGATTGATAAACACAGAGTCAGCATAGACCATCTCTGTTCCATTATAAACTTTCCAAGTACCACGCTTTAACGTGTGACCCTCTTCAGTGTCCGCATCGTAGTTAATACGAAGACTAGACGGGCCAGATTGCCTGCTCTCCGCAACGCCATCCTGACCAAGTGCTGCCAACAAAGCGTTTTTATCATCAGAAATACTAATCGCAAATTCATTTTCTACAGTTTCTAAGTTACCCATGTCATTCTCCATTGGGCTAAAGTTGAACGTAAAAGGATTATACCTCAAACACAGCTTCTAAGTCAAGCCAGTTTTTTCCCATTTTTAATTCTATTCCTACAGGCATACTGTACTCCTTGTTATACCTACGTTTTGTCTCCTGTGGCAAACACAACATTGCCTTAGACATAACCTGAATACACTGCTCTTCCTCGCCGGGATACACATCAATTACAATAGAATCGTGTACTGTGTTGCAAATAACAGACTGCATGTTCTCCATGTCATGGTGTAGTTTGACAAGAGCCATAGGCAACAGGTCTGCAGTAGCAAAGCCTTGTACAGGATAATTACAGATAGCTGTGCGATTGGTAGCTGTACCCCACTCAGTCCACCTAGCATCTGGGAAAGCATATTGTCTGCCTGATGGTAAGGTAATTTCTTTCTTGGTAACAGCATCTTTCTGTAAGGACTTGTGCCATTCAGTAACGCCGCGATACTTCTCCTTGAACGCCCGGTAGTAGCGTTGCTGGTCATCTGTACCACTAACACCCCCATACAGAGGTTTAAAGGTGTGTGCTTTCGCTTCTTGTCTTGTACAACCAATCACACTAGCAGTGTAGCTATGAACGTCTGTGCCAGCTTCTACGTCCGTTAAGATACCATCGTCGTTAGCAAGGTAACCAGCAACTCTAAACTCTAGCTGTGCATAATCACCTTCTAATATCTGCCCACCCTCGAACCTGCTTTCTACTGCTCTGCGGATAGCAAAGGTAGAACCACGAGGCATATTCTGAAAGTTAGGGTTGCGGCTAGACAACCTGCCAGTTGCCGTAACGCACTGCATAAACTCTGTGTGGATGAATCCGTTGCCATCCATGTTATTCTCCATCCCCTCAACAAAGGAACGCAGATAGGTTCGCAGGGCAGAGTATCGTATATAAGACTGCGCGAACTCACGAGCATCACCCCGCAAGGACAGTGACATGTCTTCTAGTGTCTCCTTGTCAGTCTTAAAACCACCCGCCGCAACATCAAATGCGTCACGAGGAACCATCTTAAAACCTGCAACCTCACCCGTATTCTCATAAACCACACCTTTACCCGAACACGTTCGGCATATTCTAACAGCTTTTCCAACAGTTCCATCCTTCTTTAATGGGTTGTATCTACCCTTGCCATTACAGTTAGAACACTGTGAACCTACTGTCTTGTAGACCACATCAGTCTCTCGCAACACATGCCCTTTGAACTCTGCACGGGACATACGCCTACGCATCTTGGGTTTCTTAGTTGCACCGCGCATCTCATGACCAAGGTTGAATATCTCAGCCCACGTCCTCTTGTCAGCAACTTTGCAAGAATACATCAGCATAGACCTGTCGTCTGGGCTGTCAAGATTGACGGGAGTATCTCCCATAGCATACTGGGCTAGTTCATTTAATCTGCGTTCTAGCTGAAACAGTTCTTGTTCATATTCTTCGCGAATCTCAGCTAGGGTTGCTTTGTTTATCTTAATGCCGTTCTGTTCGATGTGAGCCAGAACGCTTGTCATTTCAAGCGATAATCTTAGTGTCGGTATCAGTGTCATAAAATAGTTCCTCAAACGATGAGCCAAAGGCTTTGAGTTGTGCTAGTGCTACATCTTCTGTAGCGATTACATCTGCAATCCCGTACTCTACTATAGTATCCCACGGTATGTCAAAGAATGTTTTACCTTCCTTAAAGTAGGGGCTGATGAGGTCTTTCTCTTTCTGAACGCCGCCGTATTTATCAGCAACAGCAGAAAGGCTAAGTGACCAACGTCTTGCCTTGGCAAGGATGTACTCAGCAACCATCGTGTCGTACACATGTCCCTCGTACTTGAAGTTGCACTCACGTATCCACGATAAGTCAAACTTGATATTGTGACCTACAACTACGTCAGCAAGGTTTAGGGCATCTTGAAATATATTGAAGCCATCCTTGCTAGGTTGCTGGGTACTGTGGTCAAAGCAAAGGTAGTGTACCTCTTCAATGCCCAACCATTTGTAGCCCACAGAGACAAGTGTGTTACCGAAGTACGGCAGGGGTGTAGATGAACCATTGGGTTTCTCCTTGTGGGTTGTCTCCACGTCAAACGTTAAGACTCTCATTCTGACCTCAGTTTTTTTGTCTTAAAGAAGTTGTTATACTCTGAAAACTCTTCATTAAACATTCTAGCATAGTATGCCCTATGGTTGTTAGACAGCTTAAAGGAATCTTTTGATTTTGTTTCTATATCTGTGTGCCATCGTATGCGTTCAAAGATTGCGTTAACACTATAGTGCTTTCTACCTGAACGTATTACGTCAAAAGAGAACATCTTAAATAGTTCCCACACTTTTGGATTATTGTCATGAAACTGTTGAAACTTATCTTGTAACTTATTCATCAGTAGTATACTCCCGTATGTACATCTATGTGGCTGGTAAACATGCCATGCCACCCGTTTAGTTTGTTCTTAGAGATACAGATGTGTCTTGCTGTATTCTCTTCCTCAGATGTTCCTGTCTTCCCTATCCCAATGATAACGTCTGCTTCACCAGCTTTACCAGTTCGAGAACCATCTAACATGGCGTAGTCGATAAACTGTCTGTCGTGCGCTTCGAAGCTGGCCTGTGAGACTGACCATATCAGAAGTTTATTACGCTTGGCAATCTCCCGCGCAACTACATAGGTTTCCTTCAAGCGTTCATCACCACGATTAAACTCACCAGAAACCCTAAACTTATCAAGCTGGTCACAGAACATAACGTCCGGTTCGTTTAGCTGGGCGTATTCGTTTAGTTCTTCCATAGATGTACCTACAGAGTCCATGACAACGAGGTATGGTGCTATCTCTTCGTCGTAGCGTTGCTGTAATGTGTGCTGTTCTTCTATCATCTGCTGTCGTGTGCGTTCGAAAAACGATTGGATGATACGTAACTTAATCTTCTCAGCAGGCTCCTCGTTTGCCCAGTAAACCACCTTGTGCTTCTGCCTAACGTAGTTCGCGGCAAGAAAAGCACAGAACGTTGTCTTACCTACCTCTGGACGAGCAAAGATGATGCCAAGGTTGCCTCTGTCCATGCCTGACAAATGCTCTGACAGCAAGTCCCAATCAAACGGGAAGTCAGGGTCACCTGTTTCTTCTTGCACTAATTGTGTAAAGTCTTTGTCCATTTCACTATACGTTGTCTTATCTGTCATCCGCCCATCTTCAACCATGTCGATAAGCGTCTTAAGTTCGCCGAAGTGTTCTGATTCGCCAGTGAAGATAGCAATCGCTTTCTCACCAATCTGTCTGGCTCTGTCTCGAACCCAGAAGTTCTTAACCACATCGTGTTCGAGGGCCATCTCCTCAGATATGTTCGTGGATAGGTTGTCCAGTATGGTATATATTTCGTGTACTGCGCTAGATGGCATGGCAGGGTTGCGGTCACTGACCAGTGCCGCCACCTGATGAGGGTGCATATCGACACCGTATTCCTTGTGACCATAGGTAATCACGTCGAATATGGTAGCATCCCGTCCTGCGAACATATCTTTTGTAATAATGTTCTTTACTTTATTGTAAAACTCGTGGTTGAGCATGAAGCCCAACACCTGATGCTCAAGTGTACTTTGCGAGGACTCGCTCTCTTGTTGCATTATCCATGTCCTTTATGTCTTGATTTAAAATCATCATGTTAGTAGGCACAATGCCTTGTAATTTTCTTACAATTTCTAGGGCCTTTTGGGTAGCATCCTTATCAAGAGCTACAAATACCTTGTCGTAGTTCTGCAATACTTTGACGTGAGTGTCAAGAAGGTTCGTCCCAAGCAGTGCTACGCCCGAAAAAACATCAGATACACAGCAAGCACTAGCACAATCTTCGACAAGAACAGCGATACGTCCCCTGCCGCAAACGAAAGGATTACCTGACTTTCCATATCTCCACCACTTCGGTTTCTCGTTAGTTAATGTTCGGCCTGCCGCATCGACCACACGCTTGCCATCCGTGATGAGGTAGACAATTCGATTACGTTGGAAATCGAACCGCAAGTCTACCCGACCATCTAAATAGGCATCGTAAGCATGTACTCGTTTGAGGTAGTCCACTGATTCTTGGCTACGTGTTATCGGAACGAACGTGCTTGGCATTTCAAAAGTAGCACAGTACGTAACAGCAGCATCACTCTTGTTGTTTCTTTTCAGTAACATAGGATGTGTTGTTACATCCTTGGTTAACCTGAAGCCTGTACGACCAGAAGCAGTACAGTCAGCATGGAAGCAATGATATAAACGTTGCCCATTCTCTTCTCCTACACTAAACGTGTTCTTCTTTCCGCAAACAGGACAATCCATCCGCATCCGACCATTCGGTTGCAAAGGCAAGTCCATCACGAAATCTTTAATCCAGTTAGCCATGACATATCCATACGACAAACTAAAAACACTGTCAACATGATTTTTTTGTTGACGGCAAATCCAGTACGTGCTAATAACCAATATACCCTGCAGGGAACCCTACTATAATTACTTATTATATATTACTATGAAGAAAAGAAACCCTATAGCTAAACAAATACGTAACCCTACTTATAGGACACAAGTTGTACCTAACAAACGAGGCGTGGACGAAACCTACGATTGGGTTGCTGAATGGATGGACGAGGAAGATGGCAAGACCACCGAAGATAGAAGAGAAAACAAAGACGTACAATCTACTGATGACGGTAAGCCAATATGACAAACTTGCTACGCTATCAGAGAAACGACAAAAGACCGAACTAGAACAAGTCAGTGTTGCTGACCTAATACGGGAAGCAATCGACCTATACATCCACGTAATTGAACAAGAGGAAGAAGATGCGAAGACGGGAACTGAAGGCTGAGATAGTCGAACGAGAGTTTGACGGGAAATGGCAAGTCCTCACGCCAGCTAGTATGGTAAGGCTAAACGAGACAAGCCGCGAACTTGTTAAACAGGGTGAAGCTGTCGACCTGACAAAGTGGGTCACGGTTCATGTGACAAATTCTGAACGCCAAGCAAAAAAATGGCTTGACACTAATGCCGGTTATGTGTTAAGACTAAGTACGCCCTACGAGGTTGCATAGACGTAGGGTGTCCTTTCTGTTGGTTGGGAAGCGGGGTTGTCCTTTTGGATAGCCCCGTTTTCTTTTGGGGTTGACACGTTTAATAGTTTACTGTATGGGTAATGAAACTGCAAACAAACAGAAGGAAAAGCAGATGCGTTCAAATCACAAATTAATTATCAAAGCAAGAGTAATGAAACAAGTTACCGAAGAATATCAGTTTGATTGTACAGGCATGACACCAGACCAGATACAAGAAGAAATGGGAAGAGCGTATGTAGAAGACAGGGACGCTGAAGGCTGGGATTGTGTGGGTTGGGAAACTGACCATTCAGAAATTAAGATGAATTTGGAGATTGTAGAAAATGACAATTAAAAGAATACACATCAACCAACATCACATCCGCCACAACAGCAAGACAGGTGATTACAAGCCCGTTATATCTGTAAAGGTTAACGGTAAGAACTACACAGGACATGGTGTAGAGTTTTTATCTGGGCGTGTTGTTTACTCACCAGACAAGCCGTTGTCGTGTGGTGCTAAGGTTTGGATAGAAACAACAGAGGCAGTGGCTATCAAGAAAGAACCAACAGGAGATAAGTGGACATGGATGGCTTAACTTGTTTACGGTGTGGTCACTACCATGAGGACTACAACCGCTTAAAGCATTACAGTTAT
>TARA_R100001460_G_scaffold26604_1_pt1 | contig 21389 bp, 23 predicted proteins | sample TARA_R100001460 | Tara Oceans TARA_R100001460 (sample SAMEA2622190) | marine metagenome | biome: marine biome (ENVO:00000447); feature: surface water layer (ENVO:00002042); material: "saline water (ENVO:00002010), including plankton (ENVO:xxxxxxxx)" | depth 5 m | reverse complement strand
ATATCACTACGTATACCATAATAACCATTATTGAGTTGTACTGGATACTCATCCGCTACAATCTGAATCGGTGTTTGTCCCACAACTATCTCTGGAAGAAACTTCAAGTATCCATCTACATTCTCATTATCCGTTAGATTATAAGCATAGAATTGATATGGGTGTAATATCTTACCATCAAATCGTGGATTACCAAACTTATTTTGATTCCATCCTTTGGTATCTCTCATATCTATTTCAGCGTTAGTTGTTAAAATATTTGTTTTGTCTATTACACTTGATATTCGTGTGTTTCTATCTGATTTATCGACACCACTATTGAATTGACTATATGAAAAACCAAGTCTTCCCCAGAATCCTTGTTCCCAAGAGTCTTTATTAAATCCAAAGTCTTCTATGAATATACCGGTTGTTCCATCATAAATTGTATTCTCTACAAGATTACGATTCATTCTTACATATACATCACTTTGTTTTGGTTCTCCTTGTGCTTTATGAACGTAATCGAAACCAACTGCTTCTTCATATGGAAATTGTATGGGAGACCAATTATCATATTTCTGTGATGGATTTATCTTATAAACCACATCAGCTTCCCTTCCATCGGGTGGGTCATCTGTATCATTTAGATTACCTTTATTCAGTGGTGTATGCAATCCTTCAAATACAAAATGATTACCATCAAAAATGAGTTGTGGATTATCTGCTCCAAGATATTGTTTGTTGATTAGTTTTTGGAGTTCGGGATCAATAGTATCTATATCTTCTGTGAATATGGATAATGGGTTTGTATTGGATTTTGGGTCGGCTACATCGGGGAAGGTTCTTCCAAATTGAGTGAGTGTTCCATTAAATTCAGCGGGTGCGTGTGCTTCTGTGTTTGGATATGGATTATTGAATGAATCATTCGGTATACCCGTTGTTAAATTTATCATAGATGTTCCCCAAGCATTCCAATGTCGATCGAATCCAAACTTGTTATATTGTTGAAATACATCATTACCAGCTTGATTTTGATGTCTGAATATCTGTGGGGGTAATCCCATATTGTTTGTATTTGTTCCATCATCTAATTGTATTTCACGACCTTGCAACATACAAGGATAGATCACAACTGAATTCGATACTGGATCTTTACCAAAACAACCATACGTCAATTTGGGTTTGGGTGTTTGAGATATATTGTAATCGGGATGGTTATTGTAATCTACTGGATCAAAATCTGAACCATAAGGATTATCAAAGTAAGTATCTTTGTAATCAGGATCATAATAGAAAAAGAAGGGTTTCGATCTCATAAATAGTTCGTTCAAGGCTCTTGTTGGTAATTGTGGATTTGTTGGGTCGCCACCACGCCAATCATAATAACTACAACCCAAAGATATATATTCAGCCCATTCTTCTATATCTGTAGCATATTTATTGAAGTTTATATCACTTCCCACTAAATTGTTGTAATATTGATATTCATTATCGTTGATATGAAAAAATCTGGCGTTATTTACATTTATGTATGGTTCAGCATTAGTTCTCATATATATATTTTCAAATGGAGCAATTGGTAAACCGGGTGTTCCGTCAGGAATTGGTACTCCGAATCGTTGTTTCTCTATTAAAAATATATTGTGCGGTGAGAACAATTCAGGATATTTTGCTTGACTATCGATAAAGTTTTTCAATTTAGTTAAGTTGGTTTGGTTATATTCAAAATCATACAATATGATTCCGTGTCTATGGGATTCATCTTCGGTTATACCTTGTTCTATTGGTGTTTCAGGTGTAAACGCTTTGAAACCAAATATATCGTTCAGTTCTGAACCCGTTTCATATATCTCGGGTCTCTTACAACCAATATATTGATATGATTTATAGTAATCATTTATTTCGTCTTTGTCATTATTGTTGTTTGCTTTTACATTACCCAATTGATCTATCGTCAATTGTGTCGGGCCGTTTTCTCCGAAGTTTGCACCGGGATTTGGGGTTTCATTATTAAGACAAGTATTATAATTGTCTTGGGTATTTAAATAGTCATTTGACGAGTTAAATGGTTTATATGTATTCGACTTTAATACTTTACTGGATTTTTGCACCAAATTACTCGCAGTAAAAAGCCCCCCGTGATCGGCACGAACTAAATATTCTTCATCTTCTATTTCTTCCGATTGTTGTAATTGTTTCGATATTTCTTCCGCTACATAATTGGCTGAACTGAAACCCGGTTCTACTTCTAAATCTATTTTCTCTCGTATAATCTTATAATCAAACCATTCGGGATCTCGTGCGTAATATGGTGGGTAAGATGAAGGAAAGAATGGTGGTACATCATCAAACTGCGATTTTATTGTCTCTCGGGTTAATATTGTATTTGTCTTACCCATAATTGTGTATCTTGAATTATCATTTTTGGTTTTCCACAATCTCACCCTTCCTTTTGCGTTTATATTTTGAGCATCACCCGATATATGTAGTTCGCCAATATAATCTTCATCTATCAACCCATACTTCTCATAGTTTTCTCTAAAAACAGCAACTCCCAAATTGTTAGTATCAAACAAAATCGCATCTTCTCTGTTGAGTCTTCCTTTACCCGTTGAATCAAACTCAAACCATTTATCATAATCGGGATCAGTTGGAGTCGGGGCTATGAATCGTCTCGGTAATTGATAGTACGACAAACAATCTGCATTCTTATAGTAATTGATGATTACAGATGCTTTGTTGTCTTGTAAATCAACAACTTCTTCTTGTTTGGTAATTATCTCTTGATATACTGGAATTATGAATGTATCACGATGAAATATGGGTTGAGATCTTCTTTGTTCCAAGGTTGTATAAGTTATGGTTTTCTGTTTATCAAGTTTCACACCTTTGAATTCAACTGAATCGGGAGTTGCACTTCCCCTTTCAGCTACAAATGAATTGTATACAGAAACTCGATCACCCGGATTCAATCGAATGGTATTATTGAAATCATTCGTCCAAGTAGAGTTCAAACCATCATCCGTTTTTGTTTTTGCTGATTCACGATCACAAGTAACTAAAATGGTTTCCGTGTAAGGTTCGGTCATTATATACATTAGAGAATATTATATTTTCAAGTGTTTATCCCAAGGATTTTCAATAGTGCGTTTTTTTACTAAAATAAAAATCTATGTTAAGGTATAATGAAACATAAAGCAGATTTGAAGAGAGATTTGAAAATCGGTGAAATCGGTGAAAAGAAGGTACATCCATTCTTGGAATCCAAGTTCAATCAAGCCATTGTGAATAACAACGATGAAGACAAGTTTGCAAACTTTGATTTTAGAAATGAAACATCCGATCTTTGGATCGAACACAAAGAAAGATATAGATACAAATCAACGGGTTTGAATACATACTATTTCGATGAAGTCAAATTGAATCGATTTAGAAAACTTAAAGAAGAGAACCCGAATGTTCGGGGGTTTATTGTATGGACGTTTCAAGATTGTCGAAAGATATGGGAAGTTGATTTAGATGATACACACGATGATGGTGAAACATTAAAATGGTATATCGAGCCACAACATAGAGATTTTGGTAAAGGTTATAAACAACATAGAGAAGTCGTCAATGTATTTGCGGATGAAACAATGTTGTTTGATGATTTTGAGTTCAACTAAATGAAACAACAAAACTACCCGAATGAATCTTAAGTTGTTGATCTTTCATTTTGTATTTCCGTTTCTTTTCTAATTCTTCCTTTTTCTTATGTGAAATATAAGGAGTAATCTTTGTTTTGTTTCCGTGTTGTTTGTTCCAAGATTCAACCGCCTTACGTACAGAGAGTATATCCCCATATTTAGCTATATAATACAAATCATCGATGATTTCTTGTTCTGTATCATAATCACTATATTTCAAGTTATAATCGTTATTTGCATAGTGGAGTATCTTCTTGGATAGAAATATAATCTTATCTTTCTCTTTACTGGTTAATCGTTTATTGGGATTTTCAGATGTGAGATACAATCGTAAATCCATCAACACTTCAAGATTATAGTGATTGGTTGGAAATGAATATTGCATCCATTTCTTGAAGAAACCATAAATCTTGGTTTGGATGTCGTGTTTGGTGTCATCCTTCGAGTAAACGATGGGAAGTGAAAGTTCACTACAAATATCAATCAAGTCATTTTTCGTAAATGATTTGTGGATAGTAAAAGACATATATATATAAGTAAAGAAAAAAATTAGAGTGATTTGATGTATCGCTTGTGTTTGTCGATATTATTTTGGAGTTTGGATATGTATTCGGCTTCTTCTTGTTTCTTCCAGTTATGGAGTCTCAATTCTTCGTGTCCGGGTCTTGCTTTATCTACAACTTCTTTCATAGATTGAATTACTTCATCATTCGTGTATGCTCGTTTGATGATTCTGTCAGTAATTGGATTTCTAATGGCTACAAGGGGGAGATTCTTATTTACTTTATCATAGTATTTATCCATAGTCTTATCGAATAATTCATCGGAATATTCATCCAGTTCACAATATTTATCTTCATCAAGTAGTTCTTCATATTCTCCAAGGTATGATTTAACAAGGTTATTCGTTTTGTTTCTGATTGATTTCCATTCTGTTTGTAGTTCATCAAAGTTGTTTATCTTTCGAATCGATTGTCCCCATTGTTTGATCTTGGGTACAAAATCATCCACAAGTTTCTTAAAGTTGATTTCAACATCTTCGGCTGTTTGTGATTTGGGAACAATCGCCTTTTCAATTCTTTCTTCCATCGATAGTTCCATAGTTTGTTTTTCTTCAATTCTTTCTTGTTCTTGTTCCTTTCTATTCGATGCAAACATCATCAAGTTATACATAGTTAAATCAGACCCTTTTAATTCTTTGGGGTCTTTCACCATTCGTTTCTTCCACCGACACTTTTGGACGGCGAGTTGTTTCTTATCGTTTCCATAATATTGTTCCAAAAATTGGTTGATCGTAATTTCGAGTTGAGAGTTCATTGTTATACTATAACATAGAAAATAATCTTTAAGTCAATTTCAGAACTGAAATCTTGGAATCTCAATTGAGTGAATAGAATCCAGTTTGATCGACGGAATACGTGAATGTTTCATTTTCACAATTATCTATCTCTTCACTTGAACTTTCAGAAGTGAAATCTTCTTCGGATACTTCACCATCATATAAATGACTTACATATTCATAGAGTTCTTTAACAAACTTATATGTATCCTTATCAATCTTTTCGGGTAAATGTTCTTCTACAAATTGGATGACGGGATCGTAATTATGACTCATTATACTTTAACATAGATTTTTTTATTCCAAAAATAACAAGTCCTTTGGAAGGTTCATTTTATAACAGAAGAAAAACGATGCATAAGGGGGTGAATAGTTCTTATGAATACTATTTAGATGTCTAAACTTGATTCTATTATATGGAACGATGATTTGCAAGTGTTCTTTAAAATCTTCCTGAAAACACTTATAACATAGTAACACAGATGGAGCAACCAATATGAATGGTTTATCCAGTTCTTTCAATCGTTTCAATATCTCTTTCTTTTTACTAAAGGGTGGATTATCTATTATAACATCACATTCGGGAGTATATGAAAAAAAATCTCTATCTTCGTGGATTATATCGATACCCATATCTTTGAAGTACTCTTTCTGTTTTCCATCACAATAGAAGGGAGACCATATTACTTTATCTTTTGGTATATACTCTTTAATTCTAAACCAGTCTTCTTTATTAGTTATATAATTATCACTATCCTTATCCGTTGTAAAACTCATATACTTTACACTATATTTTATTTTGGTGGATTCAGCCTTGTGATTTCAATATTCTGTTTATACTTATAATTCGACCATTTCTTATCGGGTTTGCGTCCAATATGAATATTCGATACAATGTGATATGATATACCCAGTTCGTCAGCTATGTCCTTTAACGATTGATAATTGTTTTGATGAATCACTTGCCCGTTGTGGCCCATTGTAATCTTACAATTATAAATACAAGTCTTGGATTTCATTCTATACTTTACATAAGATAATTATTTTAAGTAATTAAACGATATTTCAAAATCTTGGATTATGCGTTAATATACTTAAAATAAAAATGTTTGTATAGAATATAATGAGTGCAACAAAAATGTCTGATATAACATACGGGATGAATATTCAAACTTTCTATGATAAGATCGTAGCTGAATTGAAACAACCCATTTACCGACATATACAAGTTAATTTGAAAAATGGAAAGAAGATTCCATTCGATGAAAAAAACAATATGACTATCGATGAAATTAAACACAATATCGGACAACCTTCAAGAAATACTTTAAGTTTGTATGTCAAACACGTACCCGATTTATATGTGATTGATTTTGATACAAAACAATTGGGTGGATGTGACTTATATTACAAATTATTACAAGAAAATGTTGCAAGAACAGAAACTACCAAAGGTCATCATTTTTATGTATACATCAAAGGAATTAAACAATATACCAATCAACAAAAGGTCTATAAGGGAAATAGATATGATATGGACTTGATTAAGAAGAACAATATATGGGAAACCAAATCGAGAACTATCCAAGGATCTATCAAAACTTATTCTTGGGATGATTTACAAGAGTTTTTTGATGTATCTAAAATGGGATTTTCTGAAGATGTTTCTCCACCCATTTCTCCACCACAAAGTGAAGACGACAACACGTCTATTGAAGATGAAGAACAAAATGAATGTCAAGACGATGAAGTTGAAATCAAGGTACTACCCTTACCCAAATGTGAATTAGAACAATTCAAGGAACATTTGAATAGTTTCAAACCGAGATATGATTATGATAGTTGGTTGAAGATTGGGATGATTTGTTACAATAATTTTGATGGTTCGAATGTTGGATTGAATCTATGGAATGAATACAGTAAAGATGATGAAGAAGGTTATGAAGGTAAGAAGAAACTTCGTGAGAAATATTTGACCTTTAACGGAGATGGAAACAAACTATCTTACAAACAATTTATACGATGGTCTATCATTGATTTCCCACCCAAGAACAAATATGAATCTTGGTACAAGACAAACACATTCATCGAAGAAATGAATAAGGAATGTATGTATTATACTGCAACTGGTGATATATTGTATTTCTCAAACAAGATATTCATCAGAAACAAACCAGCTATCGCCAAACAATATTACAAATCTTATAGTTTTGAAATAGAAGTAGATAAAAAAACAAAAAAGATCAATCCTTTCGATGTTTGGTTGGAAAGTATTGATCGTAAGAATGTCGATCGAATTGTTTTCAATCCAAAGGATGATTGTGATGATAATGAGTTTAATATATGGAAAGGATTTGCATACAAACAAACAGATGATTGTGATGTTACAAAAATCCAGAAATGGTTAGATCACATTAAATCGATTTGGGCGGATGATGATGAAACAACATTCGAGTATATCTTGAATTGGTTTGCCCGTATACTTCAACAACCTTGGAAGAAGAATAACATTTGTTTGGTACTTCATTCCATTGAAGGTGTGGGTAAATCATTCATCTTGGATATGATTGGTAAGATTATTGGAAAAGATTACTATTATTCTACATCCAGTTTGAAACATATACTGGGAGATTTTAATGGAGATGCGGAAGGTAAGATATTAGTGAATCTCAATGAAACGAATTGGGGTGGTGACAAAAAGATGGTGGGAGCATTCAAAGAGTTTATTACAGATAATAGTATTGTTATAAATAAGAAAGGTATACAATCATATACCATTGATAATTATGCAAATACAATCATCACTACAAATGAAGAATGGATTGTGAATATCAATAATGGAGACAGACGATTCAATCTACGTGAATGTAAGAATGAGAAATATAGTCGTGACTACTATGAAGAAATTAGTAAAACACCACTTCAAGAAATAGCGAATTATTTGTATTCGAGAGATATAACTCACTATGATCCACGGGATTTCGTGAAATCAGAATTGCATAAATTACAAGTTGAGAAGAATATGGATTCAATTGAAGTCTTTTGGAAGAATGTAATCGAAGGAGATATACAAATCTTTTGGGATGATAATGATGATGAAATCGACGAAGAAGATGATTGGGGAAATTGTATTCGAGAAAAGAGATGGTTATATAAGAAGTATTGTGAAAAGATACAAGGTACACACGAAGTTAAATACAACAACGTCCATTTCTGGAGAAAGGTTCGTAAGCTGTGTCCGTCTATGAAAATCATCAATTCAAAGATCAAGGATAAACCATCGAAATACAAATTACCCAAGTTTGAAATTGCTATGAAAGAATGGGAACAATATTCTGGGTAAGTTGGTAAGAAAGGGGGGTAAAAACTCGCCATTTTACCCTTACAAATATGAGAATCTATTTTTTATTGAACTCCGTTTTTTACTTACCTTACTTACCTTACTTACCTTTAATAATAATAATAATAATAATAATAATAAAACATAGACGCAAACCGTCCATATTGTGATGACAATCGAATATTTTTGGATTTCATTTTTGGGGTAAGTAAAAAAAGTTACTTACCCAATCAGTATTTACTTACCTTCCCATTTTTTTTTCTATATCCCGAAGTCATTTTCTTGACCTTGGGTTTTGTTTTTGTTTTTGTACCTTTTGGTTTCTTTGATTCCTTTGTTTCAAAGACATCTTTCTGTTTATAGTTATTACTCGTTTTGGGTGGAATCTTAACCGGTTCATCAAATCTATCCATTGTATATTTATTTAAATATATTATTTTTTTTTATATTAATAATTTTAATATTTCTAACTATATAAATGTCGTTAGTTATTCTCTCCAATGATGCGAAAGAGCAGACGGATCTTGTTTCAACAGTTCAGAGTATTTACAAACCTTGGTCGTTTCGTAATTCCTTGTCTTCGACTATGGAAATACCCGCCAACGCACAAATAGCACTAACAAGTGCGAAGATTTCACTTGACGGACAGATTAGTTTAGCTGCTGGTGAGAAGTTATTGTATGTCTATATTGGTAGAGTTCTTACGGGAGATCAAACTATACAGAACTCTAATTCATATCCAATCAAAGTCAAGTTATTTGAAGATCAACCCGGTATTGTTGTAACAGACACAAAAGGTCTCGCAGATGAAACTCAAAAAGCCTTAAACAAGTTTATCACTCACCCCCATTATGCAAAACGAACTGTTGTAAGTACCAATCGTAATGCTACAACGGGTGAGTTCGAAGGATATAAGTTTGAGTTGAAACAAACAAGTAGTTCGGAAGGTCTTCTTCCATCGGGTCCGGGTTCGGTTGATATGATTGCGGCTTCCAGAGATTTATTTTCATTACGAGCAAGAGCAACTCCACTATTGAGAAGATATACTATTACAGCTTCCGCCAATAATGGTGTTACGTTAACTCCACTCGCTAATAATGTATTCACCAATCATCTTATAGCAACTACATTCGAACCAACGGTTGATACTCCACCCATTTCTTTGACTGGTGGAAGTGTTACTTTTGATTTATCCAAATGTATTGGAAATATCCCTCCAGGGGGTGTGTCTAATCTTAACTCTGATTTCATTTGTGGTCTATCAAGATATTGTACGCAAGGACAAAGAGCCGCTAATAATCGTATCGGCCCAGCATATTATTATTGGGGTCATTCAGCTCATACAGCACCCGGAGAACCAATGAATAAACTTGGGCGTTGTTTTGCTGATTTTGTATTAGTCAATAGTGGTGGTGAATTAAGATTATATGATACAGCTACTTATGGAGTAGCGGCTCGTCAAGGTGCTGGTGGAAATAGAAGATCACCAAGATGGCGTGAAATAGACTACACACAAGGGGGAACTCAAGCAGCCCCTTTCAATACATTATATAATACAACAACCAACAACGGACGATTTGAAAAAGTAAAATTTACAACTACGGGAGAACAAATTAAGATTGAACTCATTGACACTGGCGGGAATACTTCTACATTATATTCATATAGTCAATTACGACGAGATGGTGTTACTCCAAGATCATTGGGTGAAAACTTCAAACCCATCGATCAAGGTTGTGAATCATTAGTACCGGTTATGGGATTATATATTGAAGGATTATCTGGTACTGGAAATAATCCACAAGACTATTCTATAACATTAGAACGATATACTTGTGTTGATTTAACTGATATCCCCAATGTAGTATATACCACTGATTTCGCAACATATGAAGCCGACCCACTAAATACAATTATCCCTTGGTTCAATCGTGTAGAACAAGAACTGGGTCCGGGAAGTTCTGATATAATAAAATCAATCGATAATCGTGCTTTACGATTAACTGATCCACCATATGGTGGAATGTCGGTTAACGATCAATTTACGGGATGTTGGCAGCCAGTGATTTTAACATCACCATCACCAATATACGCTCACGCACAAGGAGCAAACACAATGAGATTGTATGGATTTTCAGAACTTAATGGTATAGCTGCTGGTATTCCCCCGTGGATTGATGAAGGTGAAGATGCTGACGACCAATTTGTCTATTCATTAGTATCTGCTGAAACCCCAACAGCCTTATCATCGAAATCAATCTTTGTAAGAGTAGACAATTTCAATCAAACAAGTACCAATGCAGCCAATGGAAATAAGTCTGGTATAATCGCTCACTTACCAAGATTCGACGGACAACAACAAACGGGTCGATTGTTCTTCGAACCCAAGAATCTTATTTATCTTGATTTGGATAACCCAGCACCAATGAAGATTAACTCGTTCGATATATCCTTTGTATATAGTGATGAGACGTATTGCACGTCTCTTGTGGGTTCATCGATAGTAACTCTCCACATAAGAAAGAAGGGATCGACTGACTAATTATAGAATCATAATTTCGTTTTTAACTATTTTTGACAATCATTTGACTATTTTTTTGACAATTTATAGTCAAAATTAAAATCTTTACAAGAAATATAATGAATAGTTTATTGAATATGAAGATTGTAAATGATAAACCCGCACCTTCGGAGATTTCAGAACTGAAATCTAATGTAGTTGTCGATGAAGAAACCCAAGAAGAAGATCCCAATTTTGTTTATGAAGAAGATGAACCCAACATCAAAGAAGTTATTTCAGAACTGAAATCAGAAGAACCAAAAAAGAAATCTTTGTTGAATGTTGTAAAGAAACCACCCATCGTGAAAGAAGCAATCTTCGATGACAAACCCAAGAAGAAGAAATGGAGTGAAGAGAAGAAAAAGAAAAAATCGAAAGAACCAGAAACTAACTTGGAGATGGGTATGACACAAGAAGAGATCGATAGTTATGCACCCGAAGAAGGTTTCAAAGAAGAATCAGATGATGAACCGATTATTCCAGAAACTAAAGATGTGGGTGGATTAGATCAAGAACCTGAACCAGTTGTTGAACCAGTTGTGAAGAAACGTAAACCAAAGAAACCAATGACAGAAGAACACAAGAGAAAGGTACAAGAAGGATTGAAAAAAGCACGTGAAACTCGTAAGCGGAATGCCGAGTTGAGACGACAAAAGGGAATCAAAACTAAAACTGAATTGAAGAAAGAAAAGAAACAATTACAAATGAAATTGTTAGAACAAGAACACGCAGAACTTGAAAAACAAAAGAAACAATTAAAACCAGAACCAGAACCAGAACCAGAACCAGTGAAATCTGAACCCATACCAATAGAAAAACCAAAGAGAGATTATATCACTCGAGAAGATTTAGAACAAGCTCAACTCAACACCCTTGCAACTTACGAGATGATGAGAAAGAAACGAAAAGAAGAGAAACGTAAACAACAAGCGATCAAGGAATATCAAGACAACTTAAAGGAAACCATAAATAATATTAACCAACCCAATATGGGATGGTTGAAAGGTGCTAAAAAATACGGGCGTTATTTGTAAAATTAAAATAATGTATTACTATATATATAATGGATGCTCCAAAAATGAAGAAGAAGGACAAAATGAAGGTACCGACCATATTGAAGGTGAAGGATGTAGATAGTGATGATCGTTTTGATAATATACATCCCAATCTTCCACAGATGCCTTGTTTAGCATTACTCATTGGTTCTGTTAGATCCGGAAAGAGTAATCTACTCGTTAATTTCTTTATGAATGAAGACTTCTACAAAGGTGTATTCGATAATGTTAGATTCATATCCAACACTTTACATACCGATAATAAGGGTGTTCTATTAGCAAAACATTTTGATTGCTACGACCACTATGAAGATAGTATGATAGATGGAATCATCAAAGAACAATCTCAATATGAACGAGATGATAGACCATCATATGCGTTGATTGCTGATGATATATTGACACAAGATTTCAGTAAATCGAATGCTTTATCTTATTTCGCCACCAGATTCCGTCATTTCATAGATTTCTTTTGTATCTCAACTCAATCCTTTCGAGCTGTGAGTGGATTAATTAGAAACAATGCAAATGCTGTGTTTATCTTGAGACAACAAAACAAAATGGAATTGGATAAGATAGCGGAAGAATATGCTGGGATGGTTGGCGGACACGATAATTTTATGAAACACTACAAAGATATTCATAAAGAGAAATACAGTGTGATGTACCTTGATTTACAATCGAACCCGGCTCGTATACTACGAAACTTTGAAGAAGTTGTTTGGGAAGGAGATGATAAGGATAGATCAGATTTAGAATAAATATTTCAGTTGTGAAATAATTATATACATAACACTATAAATGGTGAAGGTTATATATGAAGGTAAAGAATATAACATACCCGATAGATATTTAGCCAATCTAAAAGGAGCGGAAAGAAGAAAACAAATCAAGTCGATTGTTGAAAAGAAAAAGAGACCCAAAACATCCTTCAAGTCCAAAGAATCATCTTGGACTACAAAGTTCAATAAAAAGTATGGGGATGAGTTAGATAAGATGAAAGGGGGTAGAAGTAAAAAGAATATTGCAAAAATTACGGGTATACCATACAAAGCAATAAATGAAGTATTTAAGAAAGGTGAAGGAGCTTATTACAGTGCTGGATCAAGACCCAATCAAACTCCACAATCTTGGGCGTATGCTCGTGTGTACTCTTACATCCTTGGTGGTAAAGCGAGACAAATCGATAAGGAAGTAACCAAGAAATACAAGGTCAAGTTTCCGAAATAACGTTTTTTCTTGAGTTCTTCAAGTTGTTGTTTCAATGATTCTTTTTCATTCAACAGAGATTCATATTCTTGTTCTTTCTCTCGTAGACTTTCTATAACACCACTCATATCAGCTATAATCCCGTGGAATATCTTGATTGTTTGAATGCTCTTTTCGTCCATCATATTTGTTATACTCTAACATAGATAATTATTTCTTAAATAGATACGCAAATTGAAGATTTTTTTGTATAGTTGTTTTTAAATGTTCGTGATAGTATAAATTATGGATATAGTATTTCAACCCGAGATCCAAGCGAAGATGTTGGCGTCTCGTCGTAAAGAAGCAGTAGAAGCATACAATCAACAAGTTCAAGCAATACGTCAAAGTATTACGAATGCGGGTGCAAGTGCTAAATTACGTTTAGAAGAAGAAGCCCAACAGAAAGAGTTTCAAGATTCGGTTCTTGGGGCGTTCACTTTGAAAGGATCTATAACCGATATTAAATCGAATCTCCGTAGTTTGAAAGCGGGTAAAATAGCGGAGTCGATTAAATCTGAATTATCAGCTGGTTTAGATGCAATCAAAGAAGGAAAGAAGGTTGAAGAAGTGGGTAAAGAAATAGCAGAAAAAACTGGTAAATCTCTTGAGAAAGCAACTGGTTTAGCACCAGAACTTATTGAGAAAACTGGATTGAAAAAACAGATTGGGAAAGGTGTATCTCGAATAGCCGCATCAGAGAAGTTTGGAAAGATTGCTCTTGCTGGTGAAAAAGGATTAGCTCATATCGGACCAGTAGCAAATATAAGTTTGGGTGTGTACGATATAGCGAAAGATTTACAAGGCGGACAACAAGGTTGGGATAAGATGAATGAGTTCGAACAAGCGGCTGATCTTACACAGATTGGTGCTGGTGTTTCAGATGCAATCGGTCTTGTATTTCCCCCAGCATTACTTGTGGGTGCTGGTTTGGGTGCTGTATCCAGTTTCTTGGATGTTGCTGGAGCAGAAGAAGAAGAAGAACAAAAAACAGAGAAACAAGAAGAAGCAACCAAAGAAGAAGTAGAACGGGTTGAGTTTAAGAAACCCGAACCTGTGAAGGTAGAACAAATCCAAGCCAAAGCACGGGGATAATTGTTTTTTTTCAGTTCTGAAATATTTTGTTTGATAAAGTATAAAATGCCTTATCATACCGGAAAGATGAGTGATAAACCGAAGAGCGGAAAGATGACTGGAAAGATGAGTGACAAGCAAAAGAGTGATTTGAAGAAACATATGGATAAACACAAGGATTTAAAAGATTTATCTCCAAGTCAATTGAAATCTCATAGAATGAAGATGATGGTTCGAATGAGAAAAGGAATGTCGATCAAGAAAGCCCATTCTGACATAATGGGATAAGTATTTAAGAATTAAAATCTATGTTATAATATAAGAATGGAAATGACGGACGAACAGATTACTCGAATGTTAGAAAGGTACAAGAAAGGTCTTGAAATCAAGAAACAACAGTATCACGATGTCAAGAAACACGATCCAGAGTTTGTAGCTCGAAATCGAGAACGTGCAAGATTACATTATGAAAACAATAAAGAAAAGAAGAAACAAAACTATGAAAAGAATAAGGAGAGAAACAAACTTCTTAATTTGTTTAACTATTACAAGAAAAAGGATATGCTTGATAAACTTCAAGACAAGTATCCAGAAAAATATAAACAATTACAAGATATGGGTAAGATCGAATCTTAACCGAAATGACTTGTAATCTTATTTTTAATATCTTCAATATCCTTACAATCTAAAATACAAGATGATGTATCTTTGGTTGTAAAATGTAATTTGACATATTCGGGGTCGTGTAAACGTTCCCAATCTTTATCTTCTAAATCATATTTAAGTTCTTCCAGTAAATCTTCTAATTCTGCTTCACAATCAATCTCACCTTGAATAACCCACTGTTCCACTTTCCAATATTGGCGTGGTTCTTCCGCTTCGAGTGGTTTCTCGGAATCAGTCATTTATACTCTATCAAACAAAAAAAAGAAATAACAAAATTAATTGAAAAACTTAAGGTTTGTCATTTTCGGGTTCTGGTAATGGTTCATCGACATATTCAAGTTCTGTTTTTGGTTTGGATTTGGTTTTAGAAAGTGTTTTCGATGTAGTTGGAACTAAACTCTCCCCTTCATCTTTCTCTTCTTGATTATCTTCTTTCTCTTCTTGTTTCTCTTCTTCAGTTAGAGTTTCAATTGGTGGTGGTTCTCGACTACAATCAAAGATATAACACTTATCACTTAATCCAACTCTGCATCTACACAAACAACGACTCTTCCATATAATTGTAAGTAATCCACCCAAAGCCCCAAGAATCAAAGCGGTTGATCCCGCTAACTGGTCTATTGTAAAGTTTTCAAGTATTCTTCCACCCATTTATATCATATAGAAGATGTTTTTTTTTCTTTTTATTTTTCATACATTTTTTATGTTTCTAATAGTATAAAATGAGTTATTGGGCTGCTGATTCTGTCGTACAAATTGGTGAAGAGCAAGTTGAAATCCCTGCAGAACGGGGACTATCTTATGAAGTCAGTTCTGTGTCTCGTAAGGTTGTATTTCAAGTTCCCCAGTCGATTGGATTCTTCTCCGGTAAGGATTCATACCTTACTTGGGATATGAAAATCAAGTCTACATCAGCAAGAAAGACTCGTCTTCAACTTGATCCAGCTGGTTGCGGTATGTGTGTTGAAACTTGTCGAATTATGTGTAATGGTGTTGTTCTTGAAGAGATTACGGATTGTAATCAGTTAGTAGCAATGAAATATGATTATGAGAAAGATCAATCCCTTCAAAAGCATCGCGCAGTTATGGAAGGAGCAACGGCACACAATATGATTTGTGCGGGTACTCGTGGTTCATCTAAATCTGATATGTGTGATACACAAACCAATCCTTGGTTCAAACAATTAGACGACGCTCAACCAGCAGATGATTACGATCAAGCAACTGATGGTTTATCTGTCAAGTGTTGTGTCCCAATGTTCTATTCTGGTATTTTCTCGGATGGTGTTTTCCCAGTTATGCTATTAGAAAATGGTTTGACTGTTGAACTTGATCTTGCGCCAGCACCTTCGGTTGTTCGTCAATTAGATAGTGTTGTAATGAATCGTCGTAGAACTCTAAACCCAGTCTTCCAAGGTACGAATCCGGGTGGAGCTGCTTGGGGGAATACCGCTGGTGCGGCTGATGTCCCAGTTGATGCGGTCTATTTAAAACTTGCGAATAATTGTGATACTATCTCCAAATGTCCTTTCGTAAAGGGAGAACATATTGGATTTGTAGAACTATTAGACCCAGCGGCTGAACCAGTTATATTCGAAAGAGCGGCTGCTCCGGGAGTAGCAGTTCCATCTCTACAGATTACTGATATTGAAATTGATGGTGGATTAGTCAAACTATCCTTCGATGCGGCCTTGAATAGACGTGCGGCTGGTGCTGGTGGTCGTGATATTACATCGGATGATTTCTCAGTTGTGTCTCTATCCGCTCAACTTGACTCTGGATATGATGTTAAGTATCAAGTAGACAATCTCAACCTTGTGGTTCATAAATTAGAACTGGAACAAGAACAAGTTCGATCTATGCTCCAAGAAGTCCGTGAAGGTTCGAGTGTTGAGTTTGATATTCATTCCTTCACTAACTACAAGAGTAGTATGTTGAAATCGGATCGTCAAGGAACAATTCGAATCAACGCAAAGAATGAAAGAGCGAAGGCACTACTAACAATTCCCACAGATAGTACTATCTATCAACCGGGTGATTTAGTATCTTCTAAAGATACGTATGAAGTTACAAGAGATGATATGGATATACGATTAACCAGTCATCGCCCGGGTATTTCTGGATGTTGTGATTTCTTATCTGAATACCAGCTTCAAATCTCGGGTGTGAATGTTCCATCTCGTCCTGTGTCTACAAGAAAGATTGCAACACGTAAATCGATTGATAGTTTCTTCTTGTTCGAACTTGAGAAAGCATTGGCGAATAGTCATATTCAACCCAAATCATTCTCCAAGTTTATGGAAAACTTTGTCATCGGAAGAAGTTTCGGAACATCATCGGGTGTTATGGATTTGAGAAATGAAGATCTAACACTCCAACTTCGTTATGGTGAAACAACAGAACCAACCAAGGATAAGATGTTCTCATCATTTGTAAGCCATATTCGTCGCCTTCGTATCAAGGATGGATATTGTCAAGTGGATATCTAAATATTTCAGAACTGAAATCTAAAATAAAAGTTTTTTTAAGATAGTTATTTTTAATGTTTCATACAATATAAATATGAGTCGTTATATTCAAGTCCGTGCGAATAATGTGTCGTCAGATCAAAAGATTAGTTTTAAATCTGGTTTCCCAGTTGTTTCATTCACTATCCCAAGTCAAAATGCTATGCTTGACCCACGAAGCATTCGAATCAATGGTCGTCTTGTAGTCTACAAGAATGCAACACCACCACACAATGGTGCTGGTGGATTTAGTGGTTCTCCCGTTTATACAGATGATGCACCGGGAGATCAAGTATCTATGGATAATCGTTTGGGTATCTATGCTGTTATGGATGAGTTTATTGTAAGACACGATAAATCCAAACAGATATGCGAATCTATTAAGAACTACAATCGATATATGCAGTCGTACCTTGGACTTACCAGTTCCGAACAAGACCTTGTGGGACATATGAATCAGTCTGCTCTTATCCAACCCAACGCAGAAGCTATGTTCCGTAATGTAGTAGCCAATGGAACCGATCCCGGTGGTAATAGCGATAATGTTATCCCCAAGAGTTTCTCGGTGGTTACTCCATCTGGTTTCACTCGTGGTGGTTCTCAAGTCAATCTAATGACGAATAGTTTCGGTGCTGTAACTGTTGAGATTCGACTATCTCCCGACGCGAATTGTTTATTCAGTCGTTCGGGTGATTTAACCAATACAGCGAACGCATTCTATGAATTAAGTGATTTATCTCTATCGTGTGAAGTTATGGATATTCCAGCAGAACAATTGTCCGTTCTATCAGCTCAAACATCGGGTTCGTACACGTTCAACACAATTACATCTCTATACACTACAATCAACTCGACAAACGCACAGATACAGTATGCTCTTGGTCTAAAACATCTCCAATCAGCATTTATGAACTTCTGTCCGTCATCTCACATCAATACATTACAGCATAATGGTCTTGCTATTACGATGCCTTCAAACTCTGGTGCTGGAGCGCCATTAGCGGAAATCAAAACTCTTCAATTCTTAAAGGGTGGTATGAATTATCCAGCTCATTACACAATTCGTGATAATTCAGAAATTACTGGAAATGATACATCGAATCAAGGTAAGTTTGTTGTGGGTGATCCACAAGTAGCCAAGATGTATTACGATTCAGTTGTCCCAGAACAGCAAGTCGATAGAACAAGTATCAGTCCCGAAAACTTCTCAAGGAACTATGCTATGCTTGTCGATGGAACTGCTCCCACATCATACAAACAAGTATATGATGGTGGTTCTCTCTTTGGTCTTGGTGTAAGATACAGTCAGTACAACCAAGGAGAAGATTTCAGTTCAGAACAATTTGGAGTTGCACTTGAAACCACACTTACAACTGATAATCCGGTTTCTGTGTTCTTATACTTCAAGAGTAAAGCAACTCTACTCTTCGATAGTTCATCCGTCCAGTTGATCCACTAATTATTTCAGAACTGAAATAATCAAACAAAACAATTTATAAAATCATATTAGAATAATCTTTTTCATTTATCGACACTTTTGATTCTGAATTACAATAAATATTTCAGAACTGAAATCACTTATGAATCACAATTGGTTCATCATTATTTTCCCGATACACTCGAATACAACCACCAAAGAACCAACAGCAAACACATCTCAACATATATTATGTATTAGATATTATTCTTGAAACAAACTGAATATCAATTCTTCGGGTATTCTGTATCTTTCTTGTTGTGATGTTCCTTTTCCCTTGGATGCTTTCAATCTTTCAGTATTCCCAAGATTAGATTTATGTAATCTTCCAACCATATTACCACAAGATCCAGAACCATCGCATAGTCGATTATTCCAATCTTGTTTATTCGTCCATATACGTGTACGTTTTCTATATCCCCAATCGGAATACATACAATAATCAACAACATAGTTGGGTTTATCTTTCATAATGGGTCTATCTTTCATTTTGCTTGTAGCTGGATTTTCAACAAACCATAACTCTGGATTGAAGTAATCGATGATTTCAAATGTCTTTTCAACTAATCTATCATCTTGTTTCATTTCTTGATTTTGAATTTCTTTTGTATATATTTGACCTTTTCTCATACGACCCAACCAAGCATCTTGAAGTTTTGAATAATTAGTGCAAGGTGGTGAAGCCCAAACAATATCGAAATGATCCTTTGGATATTGTTTGTAATCAAACTCCATAATGTCTACTTGATGATCTGCTGGTAATAACATATCAACACTTACAACATTCCATCCCAATTGTTTGCAGACTTTACCAACCGAACCAGTTCCAGAAAATAATTCTAATACATTTATCATTATGTATTATAAAAGAAAAAAAAATATAAAAAAACACATTTATGCATCATCGACGTTAGAATCTTTCTTTTTGTGGATATAATAATCAATTAATGTCTTGGGATCAGTACCACGAATCCGACCCATTTCAACCAAGAAGTCTGTATATTCTTTCATATCATCACCTTTGAAGTTCGATAAAACAATCTTGAATATACTACTTGTAGATAATTTAAGATCTGAATATTTCTTGGTGATGTAACTCAATCTGTTTGAAGTTTCAGCTGGTGTCATTGATTTACCAGTGAGTTTGTTTAGAAACAATTCAGTTCTACCATCAAGTGATTTGATATATGCTCTCAACTCTTTCTTGAACTTCTTATCAGTAATATCATTTGTAATAGATCCATAGATCTTATCTGTCTTGTATTTGTTTCGATTCACAAACATTTTCTTTGAACCAACAACCAAATAGTTGTCTGTCTTATCCTTGATTTTCTTGAACTCTTTCAATGGAACAATCTTCAATGAACCAATCTCATTTCGATATGGATACAATTGAAGCATTCTCAACATAATATAATCTTGAGTCAACCCTGCTTTCTTGATCTTGGAAAGCATTTGATCGTAATCTTTCATATCAATGAGTTTCTCTTTGTTAGTATCACTCATCACCTTTTTCTTGTTAGCAAAGTTGTTTGCAATCTTATCCTTTTCATATAGTTTGTATAATTCTTCATCTTTAGTTTTCAATAGAGTTAGAATAACACCATAGTAGTTAGTCTTTGTACCTTTCGACAACTTGGAAAGATATTCATCGACCTTGACCTTTTGTTTGAGAAAGTCTAAATCTTGGATTTCTGACTTACCAGTAACAGCCTTATGCAACTTACCAATATTGGTGGTATACCCTTTGAGAGTTCCATCTGAAATAGTTGGTTTCACACTCTTAATCAATTCAACAATATTCATACTTATACTATAGCATAGATTTTATTTTTTAAGTAGTTTAAAATTACAGAAAATTAAGAAACTTGGAATTACGATTTCTCCCATCCAAGCTCATCTAACCGAAACTCTTCAATCGTTTCATTTGCAACGTCAGAGCCGAACTCATCATAGATCATTTTCAATCGAAGTGAGATGATGGTATGTGAATAAGGTTTTATATCAATAAATGGTATTTCTTCCATTATTTTGTTTTTGTGATCTGATAGTTTAGTAGACATTTTGTACTCGTTTTTTCACTCGTTTTTTTCACTGGTTTAGTTGAGATTTTTGAAATACTAATTTCAAATTAATTATTTCAAATTCAAAAGCAATTATCCCACCATTCGTCGTATGCTTCTTGTCCGCCATATTTATCTGCAATAATATTGTAATGTTGATTAGTCGATAAATCTTCATATTCTAAAAATTGTGTATCCGTTCTTATATCTCCTTGTTTGATAAACTCCGGATTAGTAAATCTTCCGTGAGATTCTTCATACATTCCGTGTTCTTCAAAATAATAGTTGAGATGTTTTACTATATCACTATATACTTGTTTATTCTTATTTGTAGCTTTGATATTGTTGTATTCTTTTCCAATCATTTCCATAATATCGAAACACAATCCTTC
>TARA_R100001460_G_scaffold7778_2_pt1 | contig 21649 bp, 28 predicted proteins | sample TARA_R100001460 | Tara Oceans TARA_R100001460 (sample SAMEA2622190) | marine metagenome | biome: marine biome (ENVO:00000447); feature: surface water layer (ENVO:00002042); material: "saline water (ENVO:00002010), including plankton (ENVO:xxxxxxxx)" | depth 5 m | reverse complement strand
TTTAATGTAGGTGATGGCGTTTATCGAGTAGACCAATCAACAGATGTACCATCAGGACAAGGCTTTGTTAACAGTAATAAAGTATCTTGCACAACAGCAGATACTTCACAAGATGCAAATAATCAAATGTATTTTCAAACACAACTAGAGGGAACAGCTACTTCTTTATTAAATTATTTTGTAGCATCACCTGATACAGTAACAATCGCATTTTGGGTAAGGTCAAATAGGACAGGTACTCATTCACTTGCTTTAAAATTAAGTGATAATGGTTCAGTAGAAAATAACACAGCAACAAGAATCTATCACAAATTGTATACCATAAGTTCAGCAAATACTTGGGAAAAAATAGTTTGTGCAATTACTTTAGATTCATCAACAAGTGAAACAAAAGTAACTGGAACAGGTTTTGCAGTTGCAGTTCAATTTTGGTTAGGTGCAGGTTCAAACAGAGATGGAGTAACAGCAGACCAGTGGGCAGATAATGGTAATAATACTGCTACAAGTGATAATTTAGATTTATTAGGCAGCACTTCAAATGATTGGTATATAACAGGATTACAAATGGAAGTAGGAAGTTTTGATTCAACAACCATACCACCATTTCAACATGAATCTTTTGCTAATAATTTATTAAGATGCAAAAGATATTATCAACAAAGTTATGCTAGTGGAACTACAGCAGGAACAGTTACAAATGATGGTGCTTATATGATTTATCAACCAGCAACAGGAAATTCATTTCGATTTAATTTAATTTATGAAATTGCAATGAGAGCCATTCCTACAAAAGTTTTTTATGTTCCATCAACAGGTACAGTAGGAAAAGCAGGTTATGAGGGTGGTGGAGATACCAATGCTTTTACTATAAGCACAACATTTAATACCAATAAAAAAGCTTTGCTTTTTAACACCTCTGTTCCTGCAACAGGTGTTCCTTATTGGCATTGGACAGCAGATTCGGAGTTATAATTATGATAAGTGTAGAAACAATAGAATCAGTTAAAAAAGCAGAATATAATAATGAGCTTTGTGAATACATTGTTGTTGCTGATAGCATTATTTATAATGTGCCAATAGATACAGCAAACACAGACTACCAAGCAATCCAAGAATGGGCAGCAGTAGACGGTAACAGTATAGCGGATGCGGATTAGGAGATAATTTATGAAAGAAAATAAAAGTTGTGAAAATTGTTTAACTGAATCTGACATAGACAGAATAGCAGAAAAAGCAGCTGAAAGAGCATTAGAAAAAGTATATGCTGAAGTTGGTAAAAATGTATCTAAAAAACTAATGTGGATTATGGGTGTTGTTTCTATAAGCTTAATAGTATGGCTATCTAGCTTTGGTGGATTAACTAAACTGTAAGGAGGCAATATGTATACACTTGCAAAAATAATGGCAGCCCACCCCGACAGAAAAATTAATGGGCAATATCGTAGGCTATATTATCGTGGAAGGATGCCACATAAATTATGAAAAAAGATAGTAGATTAACAAGGGCAGGAGTTAGTGGTTTTAATAAACCTAAACGTACCCCTAATCACCCTAAAAAATCTCATATAGTTGTAGCTAAACAAGGCGATAAAATTAAAACTATTAGGTTTGGACAACAAGGAGCTAGTACAGCAGGTAAACCTAAAGCAGGGGAGTCAGCTAAAATGAAAGCAAAACGAAAATCATTTAAAGCTAGACATAGTAAAAACATAGCTAAAGGAAAAATGTCAGCAGCTTATTGGGCGAATAAAGTAAAATGGTAAAGAAAAAAAGAAAAAGTACAGTAAATAAAGCAGGTAATTATACTAAACCTACTATGCGTAAAAATTTATTTAATAAAATTAAAGCAGGTAGTAAGGGTGGTAAGCCCGGACAATGGTCAGCTCGTAAAGCTCAAATGTTAGCTAAACAATATAAAGCTAAAGGTGGTGGTTATCGTGGCTAAAACTAAAAGACAACAAAGTTTAACTGATTGGACTAACCAAAAGTGGAGAACATCCAGTGGTAAACCTAGCAATGGTAAAAGAAGATACTTACCGGATGCAGCTTGGAATGCTTTAACACCCGCTGAAAAAAGAGCTACTAATGCTGCTAAAGCAAAAGGTAATAAGCAAGGTAAACAGTTTGTAGCACAACCTAAAAAAGTAGCAAAGAAAGTAAAAAAATATCGTTAATATAGGAATATAAAATGACATACTTACAAGTAGTAAATAATATTTTAAAAAGATTAAGGGAAAGAACTGTAGCATCTGTAGATGAAACAACATACTCTAAATTAATAGGGGTGTTAGTTAATGATGCTTTAATAGAAGTAGAGAATGCTTGGCATTGGTCAGGTCTTCGTACTACTTTAACAGCTACTACTTCTGATGGTGTATTTAACTATGAATTAAATGGTTCACAAAATAGATTAACAATATTAGATGTTATAAATGATACAGATAATTTTTTCTTAAAACAAAAAAGTTCACATGATTTTAATAATTTATTTTTAAATAGTACACCCGGAACAGGTTCACCTTATTACTATTCTTTTAATGGTATAAGTGCTGATGGGGATACACAAGTTGATTTATACCCAATACCTGATAAAGCTTATACAATTAATTTTAATGTAATACTAAGAAGTGCAGAAAGAGAAAATAATGCAGATACATTTAGTATACCAACTAAACCTATTGAACTATTAGCTTATGCATTAGCTGTAGAAGAAAGAGGGGAAGATGGCGGAGCTAGTCCAGTAAGTGCATTTGCTAAAGCAAACACTGCATTACAAGATGCTATAGCATTAGATGCAGCTAAACACCCAGAAGAAAGTCTTTGGTATCAAGCATAATTTATAGGAAAATTATATAATGTCAAAACAAATATTAACAGCATCATTAGTAGCCCCAGCATTCTTAGGTTTAAATACCCAAGAGTCTAGTGTAGCTAATGACCCTAGTTTTGCTTTAGAAGCTAATAACTGTATTATAGATGAGTTTGGTAGATTAGGTGCTAGAAAAGGTTGGACATATCGTACTACTTCCGGAGGCACAAGTACTAACTTAAAAGGTATGCATCCTTTTTTAGATGTAGCTGGTACTAATACTTTAATATCTTGGTCTAGTACTAAATTTTATACAGGGCTAAGTACACTAACAGAACGCACCCCTACCACTACTGATACTATTAGTGCTGGTAATTGGAGTAGTGCAACATTAAACGATATAGCATACTTTTTTCAAAGAGGTTATAAACCTTTATATTATACAAATGAAACTACAGCTAATGAGTTTAAATCTGTAGACCAACACTCAGGGAGTGCAGGAACACCCCCTACAGCTAATATAGTTATGTCAGCATTTGGTCGTTTATGGGCGGCTGATACTGCAACTAATAAAACTACAGTTTATTTTACTGATGTTTTAGATGGATATAAATGGAGTGGTGGTAGTTCTGGCTCTTTAAATATATCGGGAGTTTTACCTAAAGGTCAAGATGTAATTACTGGTTTAGGTGAAATGAATGGTAATTTAATTATATTTTGTAAAAATCATATTATTATATATGCAGATGGAGATAACTTTGCATCTAGTATTAGCACAACCTCTTTAACTTTAGTTGAGGTTATTTCAGGGGTAGGTTGTATTGCTAGAGATAGTATACAAAATTCAGGAAATGATATTGTATTTCTATCGGCTACTGGGCTACGCTCATTAGGTAGAACAATACAAGAAAAATCACAACCATTAAATGATTTGTCTAAAAATGTAAGAGATACATTTATGGATGTAGTTAATAGAGAAAGTAATTTAGATTTAGTCAAATCTTCTTACTTTCCTGAAGAAGCTTTTTACTTAATTAGTTTACCGGAAGCAGCACAAGTATTTGTATTTGATACTAGAGGTACTTTAGAAGATGCTTCATTAAGAGTAACTACTTGGAATAACTTAAACCATACTGACTATATTTATGACCCAACTAATAAAACTATGTATATGACTCAAGTAAATGGTTTAGCTGAATATACTGGTTATAACGACAATGGTAGTTCATATACTATGTCATACTTTACTAATCATTTTGATTTTAATAAACCTAATATACTTAAATTATTAAAAAAAGCAGCAGTTACAGCTATTGGAAGTTCATCACAATCTTTTACTTTAAAGTGTGGTTTTGATTATACAACTAATTATTTTAGTTTTCCATTTACTTTAAGTCAATCAGCAGTGTCAGAATATGGCATAGCTGAGTATGGAAGTAATGCAACAACAGTAGCAGAATATCAATCAGGTATTTCTTTGGAAAGACTTGATTCTTCCGTAGCAGGTTCAGGCTCAATAGTACAACTTGGTATTGAAACAACAATAGATGGGGCGTTACTAAGCGTTCAAAAATTAGACATTTACACTAAACAGGGTAGGATTATATAATGAGTAATTATTCAAAAACAACAGACTTTGCAGCAAAAGATGCGTTATCTACAGGTAATGCAAATAAGATTGTAAAAGGTACAGAAATAGATGATGAATTTGATGCCATACAGACAGCAGTAAACAGTAAAGCTGATACTAATAATACTGCTTTAACAGGTACACCAACAGCTCCAACAGCTAGTGCTGCTACTAATTCAACACAAATAGGCACTACAGCTTATGTAACATCTGCTATTACTACTGCAGTTGCTGCAGCTAAAGCAGCTTTATTTCCAGTAGGAACTATATATACACAAGCAGCAGTATCTACTAACCCCGCAACCTTATTAGGTTTTGGTACTTGGGTATCATTTGGTGCAGGTCGTGTTATGGTAGGTATAGATGGTAGTGATACAGCATTTGATACATTAGAAGAAACAGGTGGTAGTGCAGACGCTACAATACCAACTCACACTCACACTGCTACTTCTTCAGTATCTGATTCTGGACATGCACACAGTTCTAATGTATTTCGTTATACTGATGAGGCTGGAACAAATCCATCTGCTGCTGATTCTGGAAGTGCTTCAGGAAAAATTTTTGCTGCTGGTAGTACTGGCACTTTTAATATGGTATCAACTTCTACAGCAACAACAGGAATTAGTGTTAGCACATCTGTAGCATCAGCTGGTTCTAGTGGTACAGATGCTAACTTACAACCTTACATAGTTGTATATATGTGGAAAAGAACTGCTTAATGAAAGTACCGGTAATAATTTATAAAGATTATACAATATTTACAGAGCAGTATGAGGATAAAATATTTTTACATTGTGATGTTTACAAATGGAATAAGGAAACAAAAATAAATTTACATCACAGTTTAGAATTAATATTAAAGTTATACAAACAAGATGTATATGCTTTACATGAAAATACTGATGATAACAAACATAGGAAATTTTTAGAAATGTACAAATTTAAATTATATAGCACAGAAATGGGACTAGATGGTTTGTTACATCAGGTCTGGAGAAAACGAAATAAAACTAAGGAGATAAAATAATGGGTAGCGTAGTAGGAAAAATATTAGGTGGAGAAAAAGCAAAACCTGCACAAGCTGCACCCGGAGCTAAGTTTGAACCGTTTACATATACAGGTTTAGCAGGTACAGCAACAGGCACTAGAGATGGAGAAGGGTTTAAGTTTGAACAAGAACTAACCCCTGAATTACAAGCGTTGTACGAGCAAGGGTTACTGGCAACTAGCCCCTTACTTTCTCAATACTTAGAACAAACACAAGCCCCTGTCCCTACATTTGATTTTATGGGTGACGATTTAAGAACAAGGGAGCAACAAATATTACAAGAGCAAACTGCTTTATTAGAACCTGAATTAGAAAGACAAAGACAACAATTAAGAAGTGATTTGTTTGGGTCAGGTCGTTTAGGTTTACAATTATCCGGTGAAGCAGTAGGTGCTGGGGCAGGTACAGGAATGATTAGCCCTGATGCTTACGGATTAGGTTTAGCACAATCTAGGGCATTAGCTGAGTTAGCTCCTGAAGCTAGACGATTAGCTGCTACAGAAAGATTACAAGACTTTGGTTTACAATCTGAGTTGTATAATATAAATCAAGCAGCAAGACAACAACAACTAGCTAACTTACTAAGTGGTCTAGGGGCTGGTATGGGTACATTTAGAGATGTACTAGGTATAGAACAAGGTTTAATCGGTCAAGCTTCTGGATTAGAACAAGCTCGTGCTGCTGCAACTGCTGGAGCATTCCAAGCAGGTACACCAGCTACAGGTCGTAAGCCGGGATTATTTGAACAAATGCTAGTAGCAGCTGCAGGTTCTGCTGGTTCTGCATATGGCAACAAAAAGGCAGGAGGGTAAAATGGCAGGAATGATTAAAAATATATTTGGGTTAGATACACAAGATGTATTAGAAAAACGAGCTGAAAGAAATAGATTACTAGCAGCACAAAGAATTAAACAGGGTGACATAGACCCTACGGTAGCTATACTAGGTCAACAGTTTGGTGATATTCTAGGGCGTGGTCTAATGAAAAGATTAGGGTATGAAGACCCTGCTTTAACTCAAGCAAAAGAAAATGAAGCTTTACAAGAACAGTTTGACAATATTGATAAAAGTACTGCACAAGGTAACTATGAGGCAGCTCAACTTTTAGATAAGGCTGGAAGACCAGAACTTGCTGTACAATATAGGAATGTTGCACTTCGTATGGCGGAACAATCTAAGAAAATAACAAAAAAAGTAAACTCTACTATTCCAATAAATCAGAATGATGTTGTAGGTAGTAGAACGCAACGATATCAACAACTTTTTGATGCAGGGGCATATGAAGCAGCAGAAGAAGAAATGAAAGAAATACAAAAATATAAAACATTACCAAATATTTTAATAAAACAAAATAAAGAAATAGTAGATAATGTTATAGACCTTACAAATAAGGCTAATAAAATGGAAGATATAGCTGAAAGGTTTGATGATTTAGATGAACTTAGTGGTGTTGCTGGTCTAGCTGCAAAAAAATGGAAAGAATTTAGTGGTACAGAGGATGAAATTTCTATACTAAGAGCTGATTGGAGAAAAATAAGAGCAGATAATACACTAGATAACCTACCTCCCGGTGCAGCTTCCGATAAAGATGTACAGATAGTTTTAGGGGCTTTCTTATCAGAAAATGCTAATGGAAAAACAGCAGCTAAGTTTTTAAGAGGTATAGCTAAAATGAATAAAATAAAAGCTGAGCAAGGTAGATTTAGAGTTAATTATGTAAAAGAAACAAAAGGAAATGCTGGATACTTAGAAGCTTGGGAAGCCTATAAAAAATCAGATGCTTTTGCCAAAAAATTAAAAAAATTTGGTATAGGAGGAAAAGAAGAAGAAGCTACCACTAGTAAACCTGTTAAAAGCTTTAAAATTATAAATGGTAAAATAATACAAAATAAATAGGATTAAATAATGGGACAAATAAATATTGAGGGGTTAGGTATAGTAGAAATTGCTGGTGATGAGCCAACAAGAGAAGAACTACAAAGTATTGAAAGTTTTATAAGTGAGCAAGGATTAGAAGGTACAACCCCAGAAGAGCAAGACTCAAATGCATTTGCTGAATGGTTTAAAGAAAATTTAGATTTACCCGGAGGTATAGCTGGTGCATATACTGGTTTTAAAACAGTAGCTAAATATAGCCCTATAAAACACCCTTTACTTTTAGGAGCTGGTGGTGTATTAGGTGGTTTTATAGGTACATTCTTTGGTTCTGCAAATTCTTCTAAATATAAAACTGGAGAGGTTGACTATAACAAAGCATTAAAAGATGCTAGTATATCTGCAGGTATTGATGTGGCAACTCTTGGTACTTTTAAATACTTATCTCCTGTATATAAAGCACTTAAAACAAAACGCAAAACTTATGTTGGGGCAGCTGGTACTGATGAATCATTACAGGCAACACAAAAATTATTAGAAGAAGGGGGTGGTACACTTTTACCGTCACAAGTTGTTAAACAAGATAATTTATTTAAAGGTTGGTATGATGTTAGTGAGTCTATTAGTGCGGTTGGTTTATTATCTAGGGGAAAATTAGATAAGATTGCACAAAATAATTCAGAGGTTATACAAAGAGAAGTTAAAAAACAAATAGATGGTATTAATCCAGAGTTTGCACTTTCAACTGAAAAGTTAGGTGAAGAAATGTTTGGTATTATTCAACAAGCTAAAAAAGTTAATCAAACTAGTTATACAAATGGTTTATCTCGTCTTTCAGAAAAATATGGAAATACAAATGTACCTGTAGGTAATATTACTAAAGCTATAGATGATTTTGTTGCAGAAGCAAATAAAGATGGTATAAATACACTAAGTAAACAAACATTAAAAGTAATACAAAAAACTAAAGAAAATTTAATAGGAAATCAATTAGCAAGTTCAAAAGTTGCATTTAATGCTTTACCAGATGCTTCTGTAAACAAACTAATGACTTTTCAAAAAGAAATAAATAAAGATGTTAGTAATGCTGGTAGTTTTAAATCTGGATTTAGTGATTCAGATACAGCTGACCTAGCTAAATTTTCTAAAGTTATTTCAAAAAGTGTAGATAATACCTTAAATATTGCTAATAAAGGTTTAGCTAAAGAGTATAGAGCTATAACTAAATCTTATGGGGAAACATTAGGTAATTTACTACCAGAAATAAATAAATCAATAGCAAAAACTGGTAAAAATGAAGATTATTATGCTATAGGTAGATTAATAACAAATAATACTAACCCTTCAAAAATAAGAAAATTAATGAGCAGTCTTGACTCATCTTTTAAAATTGCTAAAAAAGAAGGAATAACTTTAGAAGGTGCTGTTAAATCAGCAGATGAAGCAAAACAAATGATAAGACAAACTTATATAAAAAATATTTTTGGAGAAACTTCAGGTACTTTTGATGTAAAAAAATTTCAAACTAAATTACAAAAAATAGATACAAATCCTCAAGAAGCAGAGAGATTAAAAGTTTTATTAGGTAAAGATGGCTATAATAATTTTAAAAAAACAGCTAATGCATTACTAGAAAGTTCTAAAAAACCCGGTCAAGATATGTTTTCTTTAGCTATAAGAAGTAGGGAGGTAAGTGCTGGAACAAGTGTAATTGCAGGTGCAGAAGCAGCAAAAGGTGCATTTTACTCCGCTACAAGTATATTAGCAATACCATGGGTTCTTTCAAAAATTGTTGTTAATAAAAAGGCTGCTAATAAATTGTTAACTTTAAATAATAGAGTTAGACAAAATTCATTAGGAGTTGGTGAAGCTTTAACTGCTGATTATGTTGGTAAAGCAGTAGCATCTATTATAAATGAATTACCTGACTATGATAAAGAAGATATTAAATTTAAAATGGGAACAAAAGAAGAATAGTGGCAAATAATTTTATATTTTTATTAATAATAACCATAGTAGCTGTCATAACAACTATAACTACTTATGCAGCAGATAGTACAGTAAATTACAAAAACCAACCCCCACCCTCTGCAATCTCTGCAGGTGTGCAAAGTTACAGTCAGATGATATGCAGCTTTCCGGTGGTAGGGGCTGTACAAACTTCAGTCGTTGGTATATCTACAGGAACAACTTTTACAGATTGGAACTGTGAGCGTAGGGCGTTAGCAAATAGTTTAAGCAAAGCTGGATTAAAGGTTGCAAGTATTTCAATTCTTTGTGCTGGTAGTAAAGAAGTATGGAGTGCTATGTTGCATTCTGGAACTCCATGCAGTATATGGAATGGCAAAAAAGCATTGATTGGTAAGGAAGCAATTAAACATTACAAAATGATGGGTTATATAAATGACTACGGACAAATTATTAGGTATCCTGATTACCTCGGTACTGACTACAATATTTCTAATTTCAGTCAGTCAAAAGGTCAAAGCAACGGAAACAACAAATCTCCTAAATAACGGTTCATTTGATAACCAGACGGAAGGCTGGGAGTTAGATGGTACAGCTAGTTATGATGGCAATAATTATGGTGACATAAATAAATCAGTTAGATTTAGTGGTATTGAGGGTGGGTCGGTAACACAAGATATATCGTTAGGTAATATTAATACAGAACAAAAATACATTGATAAAGTAAATGGTAGTATTGTATCCATTGGTTGTAACAATGAGGGTAGTAATTGGTGTACTACAACAGGAACAGCAAGTAACTTAGACCCAGTTAATACAACTATTACTATTTCGGATGGTACTCAATCAGAAGTATTGACTCACAATATTACAAGTGATTATAATGATGGAGTCATAACATCTACTTTTACTCTTGATGTAAATAAAGATTTTAATGTAGATAATACAAATATTACTATAAATGTGTATGGACATGATACTGGAGACAAAGTTGGAAAATTTGGCTCTATCATTGACGATTTAAGCCTTACTTTAACACTAACTAACCCAGTAGTGGCTCAACCTATAGAAGTCCCCGATATAGTCCAAATAGAAGCTCCTATAGCGATTGTTGTCCCAGAGGTAGTACAACCTGTTATAATAGAGCCAGTTCCTATAGAAATTGCACCGGTAGAGCCTGTTGTTGTGGAAAAAGTTCAAATTGGTTCATTGGATGCTACATCTATAGCAAATACAATTTCCACAGGGGTAATTGAAATAAGCCCACCCCAAGAAAATTTGTTAGTGGCTGACATAGCTACTAATAATATTATTAATGTTGGTGCTGATGTACCTGTTGAAATGGATATTCCAAGTATAGAGTTGCCAGAAATTAATGTAGAAATGGATATGGAAATTGAGCCGGTAAATGAGCCAGAGCCAGAAACATTAGAGGAAATTAGAAGTGAAGAAATTCCTGCTGAAGTAGAAGAAACTACTATGGAAGAAGATTTAGAAATAGAAGTTAAACAACCAGAAGAAACCAAAGGAGAAAGTAATGAATTACAAAAAGAAACCAGTAAAGAAGAAGAAAGTAAAAAAGAAGAAGAAAAGCACAGGGTACACAACAAAAAAAATGTACTAGATAAACCTGTATCAGATGTAAAGGTACAAACTGTTGATGTACCTACCATAGTATCTTTTGATAAAGGATATTTTAAAAATACATATAAAGATACAATAGACTTAACAACAACGGAGATAGATTTTTATGAACAAGACGGATTCAACAATCAAGATTACGCCCAAGCTAGTGCTGCTTTTTTTGATTGGGCTGGGAACGCCAATGGGCAGTGGAGTGTGGCTAATAGCAGACCTGTCATCAAGATTGAGCAGTTTAGAAGATAATGTTGCGAGTATTCCAAGCTCAGATAATTCAGCAATCGTTGAAAGAATTACTGCTGTGGAAATAAACGCAACTAACAACAAAACATCTATAGATAAAATTGACGCAGATATAGATAGAATTGTAGAACATGTTGACAAAAGTTTTGAAAAAATAAGTTCAACCATTAACTCTAACCCTCTTTCGCTAGGTAATTAGTATGAATAAACTATCATTATTATTATCAATATTTTCAGTAGTTATTTTAATTTGGATAGGAAGTAATCTTTTATCTAATTTAAGTAATTTAGAAGAAAGGGTATTATTTAATAATAATATGATTAGAGAAATGTATGGTATACTAGAAAAACAAGATACAATGGTTAGAGATATAGAAGATAATTTAGCTAGTTGGATAGAAAGAGAACTGGGTAAAATACATTTAAGACTTAACAACTTACCAATGGAGAATTAATATGAAAAATGCAAAACACTACACAAAAGATGGTAAATTACATAAAGGTGCTACTCACAAAATGCCTAATGGACATTTACATTCAGGGGTAAAACATACAAAAAACAGTAAAAGACTTTATCACTTTAAAGAGTTATCAAAAACAGTACAAGCAAAAGTAAAAAGTAAACAAAAATAAAAGGTGGTGCGAGGAAAGACACCACCAGTTACTCTTTAGGAGATTAACCCTCACATGCTACACACTCACCACTACTACCCCTTACTCCAGCCTCACTTCGTAAATAGTATAGTGACTTTATATATTTATCTTTAAAAGCAATCTTATGTACCCTACTAATTTCCTCCTCCGGAGTATCACTAGGGAAAAATAAATTTAATGACTGTGCTTGGCATATAGATTTTTGCCTTGCACTAGCTAATCTAACTAACACTTCTTGATTAATCTCAAAACTAGTTTTAAATACAGATTTTTCTTCATCAGTAAGCCAATCAACTAACTGTACTGAACCATTATCCTTAATGATTTGATTAATGGTATCTTGGTTATATACACCTTTAGATTTCATTAACTCAATCAGTACAGGGTTGATGCGGTTTATTTCACCAGCGGGGCTTCCTTGTACGAATACATTCTTATAAACTGGTTCAATTCCTTGTGATACACTACCGCAAACTAATGCACTAGAACTATTAGGTGCTATAGCTAATAAATGGGTATTACGAACTCCATGTCCTTTACACCATTTAGGCTCACCTTTAGTTTTAGCTAACATTTGACTAGCCTTTACAGCATCTTTCTTTATAGCTTTAAAGATATTCATATTTAGAGTATGAGCTTCTAATGATTCAATGTCAATCATATTTTGTTGTAGGTAGGTATGAAATCCTAATGCCCCTAACCCCAATGCTCTGCCAGATTCAGTAAATCTAACTGCATTTTCTAAACCTTTTATACCTTTACCCATACTTATAAATTCTTCTGCAACACAATCTAAAAATACGATAGCATCATGCACTGCATCTGTATCTTTCCATTCATCATACTTAGCTAAATTCATAGACGATAAGACACAAGTAAAGGTATGAAACTCGTCACTATGTAAAGTTATCTCAGTACATAAGTTACTAGCTTTAACTTTTAAACCATGCTCTGTGTACATAGGTGGGTTTTGTTCATTCATTTTGTCAATAAAAACAAAGTAACCTTTACCTGTTAGCATCTTAACTTTCATAGCTTTTTGATAACGAGATATTGCATCTTCATCTTTACTGTCTAATCTGTTTATAAACTCTTGAGTGATTAACCAACCTATATTGCAATCGTCAGGGTGATTAATAACATGGTCAGCTATCTCCCAAAAATCACCATGTTCTATTTCTAAGTAACCAGCCCATGCCCCTCTCCTAGTATTACCTTGTGATACATCACGAGATAACTGTACAAAGTCTTTGAGTACCGGCAGTATACCACTAGCCACCCCACCAGTAGAAATTGCCATACCTCTTTCTCTTATCTCACCAAGATAACTTGAAGTACCAAAACCATTTTTACTTAAAACTGCTGTTTCTTTTTGTGAATCATAAAAGTCATAAACATTATCACCTACATAATTACCACTGCAAGATACCGGACAACCTCTTTTAGTTCCCATGTTAGCTAGTACAGGGGTAGAACAAGCTAACCAACCATTCCACATGAGATTAAAAAATACTTTTCTATAATGTTCTTCTTCCTCTCCCATGTGACTTGCTGCTGCAGTTGCTATCCTTTTATAAATAGAATATAAATCAGGATATTCAGGGCTAGTATATTTATCTTTTAGTATTTGCCAAGAAGGGGTAGTAACCCACAAAGGGAGTTTACCCTCTGCTTGTAATTCTTTTCGTTCATCTCCTATCTCGTCATAAATTGATTTATGTTTCATTAGTTTTAAACCTTTCAAATGTATCAATATCAAATAATTTTTTTATGGGTAATAACCACATTTTAGATGCATTGTTATCTCCACCCATAACTGACTTTTTACCTTTCATTGTTTTAATTATCTTCTTTAAATTTTTTGTTTCAAATATCAAAGTGCAAAATATTTTATCATCAATACATAAATTATGAAACCAATAATCAGACTCTGTAGCATTAATTCCAGAAGGTTTTTTCCAACACTCATATTCAATACAAATATTTCCTGTCTTCATCCACAGCCCTCTTTCACTTTTAACTTCTATCTTTTTATCTTTTAACATAGAAGCTATCTTTTCTTCTTTTATTTCACCGTAAGCTAAATCAATATCAAACTTTTTTCTGTCTTCTTTCTTAGGTTTTGTACTGTTTACCATGCAAACTTACCCTCCACCCAATCTCTTGAGTAATTATTCCCTTGCTTTGCAAAGAAATCGTGTAAAGAACCACTGTTAATATTTTTATAAAACCAATTACTTATAGGGTCATACTCTACATTGTACATAGGTTTTATATCTAACTGTGATAAACAAATATTTAATCTTGACTGAATAAAGTTTTTCATTTGTTTAGCAGTAATTCCCTTGATATCTCCTTGTTCAAATATCATATCAATAATTCTACATTCATGCTCATACACTTGAGAGCATGTATCTTTTATCTTATCAATAATTTTTTCATACTTTGCTTCACTAATTCCTATTTCTTTTTTTATTGTTTTGTGTAGCCATGCACCTGCCTCGCTGTGTAAGTTCTCATCTCTAACTGAGAAGTTAATACCAGCAGTCATATTCATTAGTTTGTTTTTACCCTCTGCTTGAAAGTGTTTTAGGAAAGCAAAGTTACTGTATAAAATTGCACCTTCAGTAATACTACCAACAGCAGTAATATACAATGGGTCTTTTTCTTTAAACTGTTCTTCAACCCAATCCATTCTTTGCTTTAGTATTTTATCTTTAGTGTAGCTACTATAAAATTCATCTGTCTTTAAACCCATAACCTCGTTAAGTTTATCGTAGAATGGGGCGTGTACATTTAGTTCTAACATACCAAACACACTACACATACGCTGTATTTCAGGGCGTGGAAATACTTTTCTTACATAATCTAACCAGTACTCATTACCTACATGTAGTTCATACAAAGTAAATAATTTAAGAACAGTAGTAACACCATGTAATTCTTGGGGTGTTAGTTTAGTTTTTAAATCATGTATATCTTTTTCCATTTCTATTTCATTAGCAAACCACAATATCTTTTCTGCATCTTCGCAGTATGCTATTGCTTGTGGATAATCTACAGTATAAGTTTCTTTTTTTGTTAAAATTCTTGTCATCATTCTCCCTTTAAATCTTTTTTTATTTGAATAATTTTTATTTCTATTTTATCTTCAAACCTTTGAATTAAATCTTCAGAATTTATTTCCAGTACTTCCATAAGGGTAATTTCATCTATACCTTTGAGCCTTTCACAAAGTTCTTCAAAAGTCATACCGAATTTTTCTTTTTCTTTACCCTCTTTGTATTGAATAAAATCTAATATATCACCCATTATGTACCTCTTAGATACTCTTGCCTGTATTTATGTCTTTCTTTTTTACTTAACGAAATATATACTTTTAATTTATCACAATCTTTGACTGTAAAAAAAGCAAAATTTTCTTTAAAACACCACTGACCCATATTTAATTTACTACCTTTCCTAACTTTTTTAAAGGGGTCAGATAGAATAAATATAAGTTCCTTATCGGGATAAGACTCTTTAACAGATTTATATTTTAATGTATCACCGGCTCTGAAAAATCCCTTACACTCAATTAATATATTTTCCTTAACAAAATCAGGTACATACTTTCGGTGAACTGTGTAAGGCATTCTTTCTGGTTCAAAGATAAAACCCATGCCTTTGGTCTTTGCTGCAAAAGTGCTTTCTAAACCACTTCTGTATATATTTTTATTTTTTCTTTTTGTTCTTACTTTCATTTAATAACTCCTTAACAAAATCTATTGGATTCTGTTTATTTTTTTGCAACATCCATAACAGCTGTGCATTTTCTACGGCTCTTTGAAAACCGTCAGGAGTAAATTCTTTTTGATATAAGTGTAGCACTACTTTATCCCATTCTTCTCTAGGAGTATTGTCAAGAAGTTTGGTAGCCTTCTTCTCACCTATACCATGTATACCAATAATGTTATCAACTTTATCACCGGTTAACATTTGTTTATAAAAAAATCGTTCTCCGTCTTCAGCCGTAACATCTTGCCAAGTTTCTTTGACATAATTATAATGCTTACCCTCTACCATTAATAAATCTTTATCAATAGTAGCTATTGCTGTATCTTTTGTTTGAGATAAGGATAAAGCATCATCAGCTTCCATGCCGTCAACTATCTGAGCTTTATATTGCTTTATCAAATAGTCTTTAATAACTTTATAATGTACTGGTTTTTCTACACCAGACCTATTAGCTTTATAATCTTTTCTAATTTTATATCTGAAATTATTTTTACCAGATAAGAAAATCTTGTAGATATCACATTTTGTAGTATTTAAAATATTATTTACAAATGTCTTACAAGAGTAAAGAGTATAAGGAACAGGGTCAGCCTCAACTTCCCCCGTTTCCTTATTCTTTTTTTGACATGCGAACCCTATTCTATAAACAATAGGGTCTCCGTCTATTAGTAGCTTCATGTTTAAAAAGGTATAACTTCTTCTGGGAAATCTTCATTCCCTGCTGACTTTGCTGTAACAGCCGCACTTGTTTCAACTACTTTTCCGTTAACCCTTCTTTCATGTAAGTATTTAACTAAACCAAACATAGCTACAGTTGCTATATTGTTTTCGTCTTCTGCATCTCCTACTGCCATCTTTGTAGTTTTTGCAGGTAATACTTGCCCTTGATATTTAGCAGGTATAGCGGACATACTACTTATATTATCATAAGTTCTATCTCCGGACTTGCTGTGGGTAACGACAACATTGACTGGCATACCTAATACACTATCCCAATCTGCTACTTCACCATCTTTAGCTGTGGGTACAAACATTTTATAATACTTATATTCGTTACCACGCTCATTCATAGTTTGAAATATGTTGAAAGGTTTAGACCATAAGATACGGGGTAATGTACCACCGTCTGATAAAGTCTGTTCCTGTCCTACTAATTCAATCCCTAGAGATAACTGTTGAGCTGGTGGTTTATCCTCACCGGCAAAGTTACGCTCTTGTAGACCTAAATCAGCAACATAAACCAAACGCCCTTCGTGTTCACCTTCTGCAACATTAGTGTACTCTATAGTAGAAGTACTCTTTTCTGCTTGGGGTGATACTCTGTTTATTGCCATAGTTTTACCTCCATTGTTGTTAATACTTTTTCAGTATATCATACTCAATGTATTTGTGAATAGTCTTTCCCGAAGGAGATATCACAGTCCAAATCCCTGTTTAATTTTAAGAGTTTGTTCACATTTTGTATAGATTCTTTTAATATTTCTGTTACTTGTTTTTGTTTATCTTCTTGTAATTCTAGGATAACTTCATCATGAAACTGAGCTGTTAATTGTCTCCTTTTCTTTACAATAAAAGCTAACCACATATCAAAACAGTAAGTACCTGTGCCTTGATTCAAAGTAGAGAACTTATCTTTGTCTGCCTTGAGGTAATAATATAATTGAGATACAGGATTCCAAAGCCACATCTGTTCATTAACTATTTTAACTTCACAATTCTTTGCTATCTCTTTTAATGACCAGTTTCTTTTCCAGTATGCTTTATGTATTTTAGTTGCTTCAGCTTCACTAATACCTAATTGTCTTGATAAAGTAGTAACACCTGCTCCATAAGTACAGGCATAATTACCACCTTTATAATTGTGTCTTAGTTGTGATACTTCATCCCTCTTGTTACCAGCTTTATATTCATCAACTTGTTCTTGTGTTACTGCACCTGCTGATAATGCTAAGTCTAAATGGGGGTCAAAACCATCTGTTGTCATAGCCTTAACATATTCTGGGTCATACTCCCACATGTAATGTTGTTTAGTTCTGTCTTCTAAACTAGCCATATCAGAACCACATAATGTATGATTATCTTTTCTTACTGTAAACAATGCTCGTAATTCTTTACCGTATGGTTTTCTGTCGGAAGGTAAGTTAACACATACAGCATGTTTAAATCTTAGGGTGTTGGTAAAGCCTTGTATCTTTGCTTCAACAAAACCATTATCATTAGCATTTTCTAATAAACCTTGCACTGCACCTATCCTGTGTTTAACTACAGTCATATTTCTTAAATGCTCTAACTCCGGATTATCTTTTATTAGAATATCTATAGATTCACACAAGTTACCGTCTGGTTTTTTAATCTGGGGTATACTTTTACCATCTCCATTGTACGAATAAGTAGCTGGTTGCCAACCTAATGAGTCTAACCAATCTTTTATCTGAGGTACACTACTAGGATTAGGCTCATTGTAACCAACTATCACGGTTATAACACCATCATAATCAAACGGTAAATCTTTTTTCTTTGTTAGTTCATCCCACTTTATACCAGTAGCAGATAAGCTACCGTCTTTCTTGTAGGGTTTAGCAGGGCGTGTACGCTTAGCGGTCTTAGGTACTTGTGGCATTACACTAGCTAGTGCATCAACAGATACTTGATACTTTGCTGTCAATTCTTCATATAATTTATTAGCTTTATTTATATTTAATTTCCATTGACTAGCTTCTTGTAGTGCTGCACAACTCATTTTATGTTCTAAATATCTAATTAATTTATTACTATCTTTTCCCTCATAAAGTTTTTCTAACATAGCACTTTGTTTTTCCCACAGTAAAGTATTTATCTTTACATCTTCCTCACATCTATGCACATAAGTTTCTAGGGGTAGATTCTCCCAATCTTCCACAACAGGTTTAGCTACACCTAATCTTTCTCCCCAAAAAGCTAATCCATGTTTACCATTAACACCTTCAGGGGTAAGATACCAACTAAGTGCAGTTGTATCTACAATATGAACTTGTAATTTAATACCAAATATTTTTTCTATTGCAGGTTTATCGTAACGAATAAAGTTATGTCCTATTAACCTATCTTTGTTAGTTAAAGAGCATATAAACTCTACCATTTCTTTATAGTTAGTTAATGACCATAAAGTTTTTGTGTCCATATTGTATAGGCTTATACAATGTATGAGGGTAGGTTTTAAACCATCTGTCTCTATATCACATACATAATCTGTCATCTTGCTTTACCCCATCTATCTGGTTCTAAATAAGTTACTGTGTCTTCATCAAAATATACATCTGCACTGTAAGACTGTCCATATTCTCTATCAAAAAGCATCTGAAAGGTGGACATATTCTTTCTTTCCGGTGGGCATTCTTCCGTTCTATCCCTCATAATACCATGCCCATAATGAAACCACTTTTCCATTGCTCGGCTTCCAGTAAATTCAGAACTTAAAACCTTAGCACCTTGTTCATGGCTCTTACTATTTTTAGGTTTAGGGTTAACATGAGAATAACAGAATATAGTAATAGGATAATTCTGTACTAAGTCTGCCATATCAGTACATATTTCATTAAGTTTATCGTTGGCTTCCGAGCTAGAAAACTTTGAAATCAAGGCAGTCAACGGGTCTAGTATAAATATATTAATACCATCTAATAAATGCATCTCCTCTATAGCTACTCTTATATCTTCCCAATCCCTAGAGCCTGACCTATCATAAAATCTAACCTTACCGTCTAATGATTCTAAAGTATCCCTTAGTAATTCATCTGGGTATTCTTTATCAGGTCTAGTAAAATCTAACTTAGCTTCTTTACTGGCTAACTTTTTAGCAGTTTTTACGGGTGAGTTCTCTAAATCAAACATACCTACCTTTACTTTTTCATTGTAAACAAGGTGATGTACTAACTGATAGCAATGGTCGCTTTTACCAATCTTAGGTGCTGCCCCAACCACATGAATTGTATGCGGTCTAATTCCAAAACAAGCTCTAGTAAGAGTAGCCCAAGGAAATGTTAATCCCATTTGAGGTTTTTCCATAGCTTTGTCTATAAAGTCGTGAACATCCACAACCTCACCCTGTCTTAATACTTGAGCATTCCAAACAGTAGCTTGATATAATTCCTTTCCTTTGCCTTTAACTAGCATATCACTAGCATCTTTCTCTGAAAGCATAGCCACTTTTGCTAACGGAAATATTTTAAGTGCATCTTTTGTAGCTTTCTTACCAGCATTATCATTATCAAAACATAAAATAACTTCTTCGTACTTGCTGATAAATTCTCTGTTGTGTAGTAAATCTTTACTAGCACCTGTTGCACCTCTGGTTAACGATACAACCGCAGGTTTACCGTACTTTGCAGGGGTATTATCTAATATAACTTGATACAAACTCATAGCATCTAGTCTACCCTCCGTTATAAATAACTTACGGGCTAGGGGTGCTTTACTCTGACCCCATAAATCAAAAGAGTTTTTTCTTTGACCAATACTTTTAAAATTTTTATTAATACAATCTCTAACTTCATAACCTATTAGTTCACCGTTGTTATGGTCAGGGTAATAATGTCCAGTAATTGTTTTTCCGTCTGTTTCACTCAAAGCTAATTTAACTTCATAATGGTTTACTATTTCTTTACGAATAAAACGGTCAGGTATCTCTAAACTTTTTAAGTTACTGATATCTGGCATAGTCATAACTGTTGATTCCTCTTTGTATTTAATTTTAGTTGTGTCTTGCATTGAGTCATAAGTATCACATGCAAAACAATATGCATCTTTTTTATTATTACTTTGAAGAAATACTTGTTTAGCATCACTGCTGCCGCAGTCCGTACAAGCTATTTTGTATAGCGGTTTTCCTCTAGTTTGAGCCATAAATTTATTTTTCCTCTAACCTTTTATCCAGCTTTTTTATGAATTGCTCTCTACTATGTTTTTCAATATAATCACATGCATCATTTAAACACCAATTTAATTTCATGTCATCTAATAATTCTTCAGTAATCTGAATATCATTATCAATAACATCTTGTAAAGTTTTTGGTTTATTTTCTTTTGGCATATTTCCTCCTAACTGTTTACGATATATTAACGAATAAGGTTTTAAAATGTCAATATATTTATTTTAAGGTCAGCTATATACTTTTAACGAAAAATATGGTAAACTCTACCTGTGGTTGTAAGGGTAACATTTATTATTATTAATATTGACTTACAGCAATGATGAAAAATACAAAGTTATCCTTTCATCACATATGATTAACTAACAATGGAGATATATCTAATGACAGATAAAAGATTATCAGATGTTGACAAAGAGTTAATGGAGAGTAACGGTGTAAATGTTGTTATGAGTCCTAAAGTTACAAGACATTTAGCCAGTAAATCAGTACCTCCAATAGAACTCTCAAGATTATTCGTTATATTCTTAGGGTTTCTTTGTTTATCTGTGCCAATTTGGCTGTTTTTATAAGGAGATAAAAGGGGTAATTATATAGGGAGTTATTTTGAGATGTCAGATTTGTAATTTAATTTTAACTTGTGAAGAATGTACCAGAAGATATAAATTACCCCACCCCTTATCTGGAAATTTTATGGATACATGCTCTGAATGCCAAGAAATTATCAAAGAGATTGAATTAGAATATGAGGAGAACAAAAAAAGAGGGGCTATAAAACCCCTCAAACATAGCAAGTATTAATGTAATTTTTTCTTACTTTCTTTGTCGTCTAAATTTATTTCTAATTCCGCCCAAGTGTCTCCAATACCATCTAAAGAATACTCATTGGAAATTTCATAATCTCCGTCTTTAAACTTCTTTCTAGCTTCATCTTGGGAGTCCGCCACTATTTCGTATTCCGTTACATCAGCTCTAAACTGCTGTACAATCCATATTTTCTTACTCATTAAATTATTATACCCTTCCATACTAACTTGTCTATATTTTTTCTGCATAATAAATTAGTGTTGATATTATTATCCATATCCAAACAGGGA
>TARA_R100001460_G_scaffold13125_1_pt1 | contig 21818 bp, 28 predicted proteins | sample TARA_R100001460 | Tara Oceans TARA_R100001460 (sample SAMEA2622190) | marine metagenome | biome: marine biome (ENVO:00000447); feature: surface water layer (ENVO:00002042); material: "saline water (ENVO:00002010), including plankton (ENVO:xxxxxxxx)" | depth 5 m | reverse complement strand
ACATCTTCTTTTATGCTAAGACTAATGATGCACATAGATGGTTACTATGAGGCTAAGAATAGTGGTACTTACTTCAACAGTGACAAGTTTAGATTCCTATGGAACGCAGCCATCACAGATTCTTGGTTGCCGTCTGCTAAGGTCCCTTGCATCTTTGACATCAACAATGTCCCAGTGACTTCAATGATGACTACATACAATGACACAAGTAGCAACGATAGCTACGGGTCGGTGGTAGATAGTAGGGGTAAGAGCTTAGGCAGTCTGATAAAGGACTTAGGTAAGAAAAGTGGGTACGGCACTACAAACTCAATAAAGACTTCCTTCTCTGCTTTAGTGGGTCGTGACAACAGAATAGAGTTTAGACCTAAATATAACTCCGGTGTATCACTAACTAGAAGCAACAGTATGATATCCAAGATTAGTGCAAAGGTAGCTGGTCAAGTAACAAACGTAAGGGTTTACTACAACGACAATCAATCATTCGTTGATTTCCCTGCCACTAATCTAACCGACACTACAAGATGGAAGATATTAGAGCATCCCAAGATAAGGAGTAGTAGAGAGGCATTGATTGTTGCACAACAACAATACTCTACTTACAGTAACACCGCTCTTAGTATGAATGTCAGTCCTATCATGGAATCTGGTGCTGAGAATAAGATGATTGAAACTGGTAGGTATGGGTACATCGCAGACCCATACATAGCCCTTCGTGGTACTAACGACAATGTAGCCAACTGCACAAACTGGACCTACTTGGGTACTGGTGGTGCTTTGTTCCCCGGTATGGTAAACGGTTTGCATGGTAACATGAGTACAAACGATGCGTCTGCCCGCAACGATGACTCTGTATCTAGGTATGGTATCAGTCAAGACACAGGTACTGGTGATGTATCATGGGAAACAAACTACTACTGGTATGGTAGTAACTCTATATCCAATGCAGTACAGATAGTGCATATACCTAACAGTGTGCCGTTTGTAAGCGATAGCAGTAGCGAGCCTCTTAGAATATGGGTTGATTTGAAAAATCAAACAGGAACAAGAATAGACGAATCAGAATTTACTGTACATATAGCAGATTACAGATTCAACGCCACGGCTACAAAGGACTTACATAGCTCACAGTATAGTAACAACACATCATCCAAAGACGTAAAACACAGTGGGTACTATGAGATAGATGTGCCTCAGTCGTACTCGTCTTCACAGGGCAAGATAGTTTTTTCTTTCAACGCAGAATATTGTAGGGCTTTACTCAGACGTAGATGTGGCGACCCATCACAAACGGCACACGGCTCGGCAAACTACATCTTGGATAGTAGTGTAGACAACGGTAGCGGGTCTGTAAATGCAAACAGTATATTCCCTATAGGTATGAGGCCATACACAGAGATGTACGGTGGTTTCCGCAACACAAGAAAAGAGTGGTACGCACCTAGAATACAGATATGTAGGGACCTGTCGTATGTACCAGCTACCTATGTGTCGGTTACAGATTTGGGTCTTGAGATGAATGCACAAACTATGGTCATAAAGGATATAACTTGGGGAGCTACTTCAAGTGATGTAGATAACCTTCAACTTGCTTTAGAAAGAGATGAGTCACTTTCGTCACAAAGATTGATGGATTATCTTTTGAATAAAGATACTGATGGGTTACAACAAGGTGGTGGTGGTGGTAATGCGTCTGGCAACCCAATCTACGGTGGTACTGTCTACATACCCCCACATAATTTCCCAACCATAGACCTAGACCCAGATGCAGACCAACAAGTAGGTGATGGTTATGAGGATTTTGATGCAGACTCTTTTGAAACTGATGATGGTATGGCTATAGGCAAGATGTCTAAGAAAAGCTACGGCAACTTAAAGGGTAGAATGAGTTTACCGGGCGATAACCTATCTGGTGGTGCAACATTCTCTGTCTTAGGGCAACAGAAGCCAGCCGTAATACCGTCCACTATGCGAGGCATAGAGGGTATGGACGTGGATATATCCATTGTCGGTGGTACTGCGTCAAGAACGGCAGACGGTTTTATCTTCGCAGGTAAGGGTCTACAAGCCGCAGATGAAATAATAGAGTCACAAGAAGTTTCACTTGAAACATCATTCGTTGTGCCAGATGATATCTTGAGTAATAGAATGAGCATACAGGCTAATATCACACACTCTCCACTATCGGCTTCTGGCAAAAAATGTGCGGTGTTGTTTGTAATAATACATAATGAAAAGGCAGGTGTTACAGTTAGTAATGAGGTAAAGATATATACAGGTACTAGCAATCAAATTATTGACATACTACCAGAGAAAGCCATATCTGGTCTAAGAAAGTCTGGTAATAGAATAATGGTAAGAATAACTAGGAAGCCGGGTACGGGTAGCGATACGGCAGATGCCACAAGTGTTTTACTAAAGAGTCTAAGTGTCAAGATGCAGAGGGCTTCGGCTAACACCGGGTCTTCAGCAGACAAGTTTTCTGCGAGCAGAACCTAGTAGTTTTCTCGTAACTTTAATATGTCTTTGGCTCTTTTTCTGCCGATGCCGGGAACACTCATGATTTCTTTTTGGGTGGTCCTTGTTCTTAGTATCTTAGGTATGCTACCAAACTTCTCAAGCAGGTCCTTAGCCATATCTGGCGTTATACCACGCACAGTAGAGAGGACGGCTATACGTGGGTCTAGTTCTGCATTTTTTACTGACTTGTGTAGGTGCGGTGAGTGCTTGGATAACTGCATACCCTGTTGTGTGTGATTGACTACCAGCCAGTCTGTAAAGTCATCCATCGTGGTTAGCTCCATATATCTTATTTTTGGGAACCGTTGGTAGAAGGTAGTCTTGAATTGTTGTATGACCTTCCTCATTCGTGCCATCTCCATAGCTACCTGTCTAGCATTTGGTCTTCCTCCGGGTATGTAGGGCTTCAACTCTGTCCCATAGACTACTAGCATGGGGTTCTCAAACTCCTCCTGTAAGTCCCTTAGCTGGGCTACTATCGTGCGTGTGCGTCCGAAGCCCATGATGGACCTGTATAGGTCGTTTATCTCCTTAGCCTCCACACCCCAACTACCTAGTATATAGTCGGCGGCCTGTAGCCTACATACTTTTACCTTTTCTTTACCCATACGCATGAGTAATTTATTGACGACTTTGGGGTTTTCCCTGTCGTCCACCAGAAGCATGAAACTTCTACACTCTAATACATATTTAAGGAGATTACCAGCCTTGACTATGATATATCTCATCTTCTATAATCATGATGTGTGTTTTACAGGACACACAGTACCTTTCCATAGCCGTGTGCAAAGACCACTCTCCTTGACAACATAGGCATTTATCTAATTCTTCACTTGTTACTCCTTGTAGCATCATTTTATTTCCTCCTTACTCCATCGTGCGCCCAACAGGGTCCGGCATCTACACAACATTTGGTAGGTATATGCTCGTAGTCAATCATACTAGCTACGTGGAATCGTGTGGTACTCTCATTGTAATCTCTCCAATTTAGTTTTGAGATAAACTTAACTATACTCTCTATAGAATCGTTCCTTTGTTGTGGTGTGAGTGTGGATGGGTGTGCGAACCAACGTAGATTGTCTGCTAGATGTAGAACCAACGCTATCCTAACGTCATGCTTAGGATTCTCATGGCTCATGGCTTTTTCTAGACAGGGTGGTATCGGTATAAGACCGGCACTTCCTATCTCTCCGTTGAATTCTCCTGTAGAATATACTTCTTCCTTCTTGGGGTTGTCTGCTATCCACTTTCGTATATTGAAACCACGCTTGGGTGCTTCTCCTCTGAACGGGTCTAGGTGTGATAGCGATTGCTCTGGCCTCTCTGGTATGTTATAACCCAAAGGGTCACGCATAAACTCGGTAGTGTCTATATTTACAGACCATCTACCTCTAGCCGGGTTGTATGTGTCTGGCACTCTAGTTAGTTTTTGTGGGAACCCAACACCATCTAGTGTCTTAAGACCACTAGCCATGTTTCTTTGGTATCTGTCTAGGTGTCTTGATATCATAGTTCCTTTCAATGGAGTGTCAAAGAATTGATGCACATGGAAACCACGACCAGTGAAGACTGTTCTCACATCACCAGTCAGCTTGGAAACTAAGGAGGCCACGTCCTTTTTTACATCTTCAAGTGTGCCATCCTCTAACATATCAAAGTCCCACCAAGCCCTATCCATCACTACAGATTCTACGTCCATCTTCCAAGACCTTCTTTCATCCCTTCTCTCAAAGGAGTATAGAGATGTGTAGCAAGACGCCTTACCATTTACTTTTGTGATATAAGTATCGAAGTCATTTCTACTTTCACATAGAGTGCGTCGAAGACCTATCTCTCTTGGGAAAGTCAGAGGCATAATATCACTCCGTCTGCTGACTTCCACATTCACAGGCCCATACAATTAGTTTTTCTGGTAAAGAACCTTCTTGTCCATTCACACGCCACACTTCCTCTGAGCCTTCCCATCGGTCACTAGAGCCACAAGCAATACATGTCACAAACACTTTAGACGCACCTGCTCTACTCATAATCCCCACTCCGTAATTCCGTTCAATTCAGCCTCACAGTTAAGTGAGAAATCACACCACATAGGGCAGAAATAGTCGTTCCATTTCATAGGCCACTGGTGGGAAGTCAAAGACTCAATAGTGTCATATAATGATTCCTCAAAGGCATTATAGGAACGCTTGGAAAACGGTTCCAACAAAGCAAACCCACGTTCTGCCCCTAACCACATGGTCTTACCCCTCTTGTTACCCTCATTTAGTAGCTTATCTCCACCGTCCTCTGGTATCTCATAGTCCGGGCAGACGTATAGGAAATGTGTTACCTCATCATAACCCAACATACCCAATAATCTACTGTAATATACCAATTCCTTTCTTGTTCTGGATAGTTTAGAAGTACCCATGTTACCAGTTTTTAGCTCTACCAACACAAGACCCCCTGTTTCTGGGTGTCTGAGTACACCATCAATAAGACCTACCCAAATTATAGGATGACCATTGAATTCTTCATATACTTCGTGCTTTACTTCTGCCTCTACTACGTCAAAACCACCTATATCGTAGGCTATTTGGTGTAACATTAGGTTGAGAGAATCAACACCCTCGTCTTCCTCTACTCCCTGCTCTATAGCGGTAGGTATTATTTGGTCTGGTCCTTGTAACAAACCGGCTTCCATGACGTTGTGTATCTGAGTACCACGTATCATCTGCTCTGTAGCAGGTGGTCTTGGTATATCAGCGATGTAACGCCAGTAAAACTGTCTGGGACACATTATGTAACCCATCAAAGATGACTTACTAATCCTATATACTTCCGCACCTATGGGGTTGTAGGACGATAAAGAAATCTGCTCTGGTGTCGCTCTCATATTCTCACTCCTTAGTCCCTGTAGTGTACTCTACCTCTGCATCACACCCGGAGCATGTAAGGTATGTCACCATACCTTCACCTTCACCGAATACTTCTTCCTTAGTGAAGTCACTTTGCCAAATCAGTTTGCCACCACACCACCAACAGATGTCATTCATTCTTCTTCCCCAGAAATACCATCATCCCAATTCTCAAATGTGGTTTGTTCTGTTCCGAATATATTCTCACCACAATGAGGACACATATCACTCTTTTCTATACCCTTCATGTCGGGTCTTAGTAGGTCCTCTTTACAGTTAGCACATATTATTCTCTCTATCTTTCCTTCTTCTTCCAAATGGGTATAAACTAAAGTCTGTAATCTCATTAGGTCGCCCCCCATCAATTGTAGTATTCTAGTTACCTCAGTAGCTAACGCCTTAACATCATCTTTAGTTGCCTTCTGACTCATATATTTCTCACCCCTAATCACGGTTATAAACAATTCTATATCCACTGTATATTTGACAACCCATTCTTAGCATTTACTAAAGGTTGAGAATCCCACTTAGCTAATTCGTAGTAAGGTAGTATTTTCTTTATGATAAATCTATCAGTCATTTCCTTTGAGCCTATCTCTGTTATGCCTTCTATGTCCGAAGGGTCATCAAATGCAATATACTTACCGTCTTTATTCAATGTTACTAGGAAGAAAGAACCGGCACGATAACCTTTACCTAAGAATTCGTTAGCCCACGCCGCCCCTGCGGAGGAGCCAGACAACACTTTGTACTTAGATAAGTCACGTTCAATCTTACCCTTCATACATAATTCTTTTAAGTCTATTTTACCCCCCATTATGCTAGTAATTAGTGATAAATTACGCTCTGTGACGGCCTCCTCTGTTTCCTCTTTTAGAATACCAGATATCGTGTTTTCCATAGCCTTTTTCATTACAGGTGGCATACGAGATTGCTTCATCTCAATACCTTTAACGTAAATGTTCGGCTCATGCCACTCACCATCAGTCCAAGCCACCCGTCCTGTGTATCGGTTCTTAGCTACCATGATAAGACGACTGCACCACTTCTCAAATTCTACCTCTATAGGAGCCATTCTCTCATTTATAATCGGCATAGCCTTGATACCGTCGTCTGGGTATGGTATCTCACAAAACACCGAGTCGGTATGTCCGTATATTACGTTGAATCCTACCCTCTGTGCCTCTACCATCAGCTCACCTAGAGTCTGCCTAGATGTGTATGTGATGGCCGCCGCTATATCTGGGTGATACATACCATACTTTGCGTCACCACACACACCATACATTGATGCTACTATGGTTTTGGCGGCGAATTGCATACAATCCCACTTTCTTTTTTCTGGCCCATCACTGACCATCATTTTTATCTTAAATTCATTACGCATCTGGGTCATCTTATCCATCTGTCTGACTAGAAGACCCTTTGTGTCCTGTGTGAAACATGTACCGTTGCCACAATCTTCACCCTCTACGTCCAGTGTGTCCCAAGATATGTTGTACTTAGAGGCATTACTATGATACATCGCTTTTATATCTAGGATTCCTACGTTATCATACACCCCCGGCTCTACATCTAGAATATCAGCACCTTCGTAGTCCACTTTAGCAAACTGTGGTCTAGTAGGTATTCTCCTGTCAAAATCTGGGTCTGTTAGAACCAGTTGAGAAAACATCTTTGTGATGAAAGGCGTAGAGCGTAGGTCACACTGTACAATATGTTGTAAGGAAGTGTAGTAATCTAGTGCGTTTACGGCCTCATCTAGTTTAGGTAGTAATCTTACGTCTTGTCTGCAATAATGAACGTACAAAGCAGGGTCATCCCACCATGTTTCATCGTGGCCCTTCTCTAACTCTACTTTCTTTTCCCCTAATATTTCGTAAGCCACGTCATCCAATTTGTAAGAAGGCAACTTACCGTTCTTTAGCTCCCATAATTTAGAAACTGCGAGCATCAAATCTATACAGTTTCTACCTACTATGGGTTGCGCCCAGTCTTTGTACTCATACCTCAGTTGCCTCATAGGTGATAGTAGGTTTTCTTGAAGACCACACACTCTGCAACGCTCTATGATTTGCTTTATGTCTGCACCGACCACGTACCACCCAGTAATTATGTCTGGGTCTTGTTTTCTCATGTGTTTGATAAAATGTATGAGCATAGACCTCTCGTTCTCAAAAGCCAATGCCGGTGTTTCGTACTCGTACTCTCCGTACTTGTGATGTGGCTCGCCTTGACCTTCTTTCAGACCTTGTGCCGACGCCTTAACAAACCAAACATATTCTTTATCAGTAAAGTTATCATATACTACTATTACCCTAAGTTTATTTGTTGTTGGCGACCACTCACAATCCATGTACCAAGTCCTATGCCTATAGTTTTCTATAGGTTCGTTGCCATCATTTATGTAGTCCGATAGGACACGGTTGGTATATGGTATATTTGCCTCCCATGTGTTCCTTTCGTCGGATATTTTCTTGATGTCGAAAGGACTAGCGCAAACTATCTTGGTAAGTTTCTCACCGTACAGACCGACGTAGCCCCTCTCTCTCTTTACCACTGTATCTAGGTATTTATCTTCATCTGTTCTCACGAAGCAGTAAGGCCAGTAACCAGTAATACTTTTTTCGTATCTTGAACCATCTTTGTTACGGCCTCTGACAATAATATCTCTGCCTCTACCACGCTCTATAATCATCAGACCATCTCTACGGCGTTTCTATCCATCTTCATATGGTTACAGTTTTCACACTCCCATATATCTCCTTCCTCTACAGAGTCATAGAAAACAAATGAGAAGGTAGCACCACACATTTCACAAGTCATCCACGGAAACTTTCTTTTCATGTTTATCACTACCCTATTACGCTTATAAATTAGATGCTTGGAAGATGTAGTCACCATCCCCCAGAGATATTATCATGGGGTAGCCCATACCAGCATGGGTGAAGTCCCACACACCTATGGTTATGTCATGGGTTAGGTTAGCAAAGATATGCTCAAGCCCACCGTTATAAGTAGCAGTAAATGGTTCTATAGTACCCGTCCTAATCACTGGTATTTCGGAGTTAGTTTTACCTTTAAGCTCTTGACCTACACTTATCATAAGTTTTGGTTCGTTGTACTCTATCCTATACTGGTTAAACTTCTGCCCATTCATAGAGTCACATCTAAAGGCTTCATACAGGGTTGTCGTGTTTAAGTCTGAGAAAACCCAACTACACTCTAACATAGTACCGTCGTTAGCGGTGTAGGTTAGCTCATCTACATTTATCTTATTAGCAAGAACACTAGACTTCTCCTCCCATTGTGCTATACTACTGGGGTTATGTGGGAAAGCCTTCGCTTCTTTACTAGCTGATAGTGTAGTCTGTTTGTTGGTAGATTTGAAAGTAACTTTATCATTCTTTGGTTCGATGTTAAGAACACCACCATGATACTTCAAGACACCTAGAGTGGTATGTATATCAGTGATTACCACTTCTCCCTCACCACTACAGGGTATAGACAAACGCATGATAGATGTCTGCCCGTCTTTAACTAGGGAAAGAAGGGAAAGCCTACCCTTATTTGCTTTTAGGATAACACTATGTACCTGTGAGATACTTTTACCGTCAATAGTTTGTTTTCTCTGGGCTAGGTTTAGAAGCCACTTCAGAGAGTCTGTTTCTACTATTATCAACCTAATCACTCTACCATGAAAGGAAGACCGTACCACTCTACGTTGCCATTCTTTACACGAAGAACATCGTGTGTGCTACCAACCTTCTCTATGTTGTTACCCTTCATCTCCTCGATAGTGGCTCTTACAACCCACTCACCGTCTTGTAGGTTTCTGTCGCCCTCGACACCTGCCGCCGGGTCTGCTTTCTTCATGTAGCGAGATAGGAATACCTGCTGAGAAAACTTCCTCATGGTTCCCTTCTCCCACTCTGGTCTGAACCCTACAGTCATGAGTACCTTCTTACCTGTACCATCATCCATGTACTGTGACACTGGCTTTAGATGGAAGGTGAAATACACCTTAGCTACATTCAAACTGTGTAGTCTTGATAGGATATTTCTGTAGAGTCTGTTGCGCTCTCTCCACTCCTTCTGGTTGAAGGTATCTCCTTCTTCCTCTATGATACCCCTAGCTAGTAGCGATGCTCTCATAGCGTGTTCGCACCACTTTAGGAAGGTAGAACCACCATCGAATATGACACCGCCAATACTATCGGGCGACTCCTTTACTATGTTGGCTAGGATATTAACATAGTATGATGTCTTATCTAACAATGCTTTGTAATCTACGTTGTTGTCTTCATCGAAGATTGACTCATCTGTTTCATCATGAAGTGGAAGTACCACTATGTTATCTTTACCGGGATAGACATAATCTACAGTAGATTTAGCTGAGTTATCTACATCAAAGATATAGATGGTCTTCCCTTCGTTAATCTCCTTATCTAATAGGGAAAGAGCAAGACCGGTCTTAGCGGTGTTCTCATGCCCAACGAAAGCACATCTATGTGTCACGGCATTCATTGAGTTATTTGTGAATAACTCCCTGTAGTAAGCCTCATCGAATCTAGTCGTAGGCTCAACGGTCTTTGTTGTCTTAGCTTCTTTTGTCTGTGCTTGTGTTCCCCAGCTCATATCTATCCCTCAAATTATTATGGTTATAAACTACTCGGTCGGTGCTATGATAGCGCAATCAGTCATCAATACCAAAGAAGCTATTGACACCGCACTCTCTACACTGTTCAATACTACCTGCATCGGGTCAAGAACACCATCCGTTTTAGCATCCTCTAACTCACCAGTTTTACCGCAAATGTAAAGACCTTCATTGACAAGTCTTGAATCACTAGATGGGAATGTTGTAGCACCAGTATTCTCTACGATAGTATTGAGTGGTGTTTGCATAGCTTTCTTGAACAACAATCTGACGGCTAAGGTCGTTGCATCCTCAATATCCATACTTTCAGCATACCTCCATAGTGTCGCGCCCCCGCCGATGACTACACCGGACTCAAGAGCGAGCTTACAAGCATTGACCGCATCATCCACTCGCTCCTTAGTTTCTACCTGCTCTACATCGGAAGCACCTCCAACGTAAATCGTGGAGATGCCTGTGGTCATACGGTCTATCCTATTCTGTGTCTGCTCTTTTACCCAGTCGTTTTGTTCGTCGTCCAACGCCTCTGTCAGCTCTACTACATGAGCCGTAGGATATACCCGTCCTACGATAGTAGTGGTATTAGAAGCTGAATGTAACTTCTCGCACTCTCCTAGCTCCTCGCTAGTAGTCTTTATGATAGACTCATTTAGAGATGTCTTGAATAACTTACTACCTGTGAAGGCACTGATGTCTTCCAACCACTCTTGTTGTTGTTGTGACATACCGGGTACTTTTACGATACAAACAGATACTTTACCCTGCACTATATTTACCAAAAGATTCTGTAGCATCTGTGGGTTCACGTCGGGACAAAAGACAACCAGTGGTCTTCCTTCCTGTATGCTTGTTTCTAACGCCGGTACTAACATATTGAAGCTCTCTATACGCTCAGTAGTAGTTAGTATTAGTGGATTAGTAAACTCACACTTACCTTTCCCAGAGTTAGCCATGAGAGTATGAATCATACCAGAGCTTATCTCTAGACCATTACTCGTTCTGACATAGGTTTCTTGTGTGGGTGACTTCTCTATAGTGATACCACCACCAGTCTTTACTACATCAGCTATCAAAACACCTAGCTCTCGGTCATTGTTAGATGCTATGGTAGCAACATCTACTAGGTCGAAATCTGTTATTGCACTTTCTTTGATATACTGTGTGACATCTTCTAGACAGTCCTTTAACGCATCACGTATTACTAAAGGGGAAGTACCGTTCTCCATAAGAGTGAGAGAACCATTACACAATGCCTGTGCTATCAATGTGGCTCCCGTAGTACCGTCGCCAGACTTCTCCTGTGCTTCCGATGCGACCTCTTTCAGTAGGTCTATACCCATCTGAACATACGGGTCTTTATCTGTTACTGCTCTCGCTATGGTAACACCATCGTTGAGGATGACTGGCATCCCCATAGGATTCTGCACGATGACTGTTCTAGCTTGGGGTCCGAATGTTCCCTTGATAGAGGATGCTAACTTATTAACACCTTTGAGTAGCTTACTTCTAGCTTCTGCTCCTGTGATTATTGTTTCCATAATTATACCTCCAATAACTCTACTTCTTCAGTAGATAACACCGCACCAATGGCACTATAATGCGCCATGAGTGGCGATGTAGGATTGGAAGGCTCTACCTTGTTTAGCTCTGTGGGGTTTACATTTAAGCTAACTATATCTGCTTGGTAAAGCTCGATGGGAACAAACCCGCCGACACTTAGAACGACATAAGGCGCATCAATTACTAGGCCGTAGTCGCTGACTTCTTCGTGCTTTGTCACAAGAACAAACTCACCTAAAGCCTTCCAATTCCTTTCCATCTATGCTTCCCACCCGTCGGTTACTTCCTCGTCGGTGAAGTCGGGTGTGACCATCTGTTGCACTTCATCAAAGGCCCACCAACCATTTACGGTCATGCGGTCTTCATCTTCCCTACTTCTCCAAGCCTGTCCGTGTATGAGTAGCTTAGTACCCACACCGAAGGATGGAATCTCGTCGCAATAAACATCTATCGTACCTGCCATAGATGTGATGTCAATGTCACCACACACTAGGATAGCACCGCCCTTATCTCTTGGGTCTATGTGTATTACTTCTGTGACAGTGGCACAAGTCCTGTCCCACCATCCGTCAGTACCGTTGTGTGTATCGTAATACTGCCTAAGAGCCGATAGGTTAGGTAGCATATTCTCATCCCCAATCAACCCACCTAGAATATCTACGGGGGAACCACTGAAGATGTTAGCCAAGTCTGTATTGATTGTAGGCACAGATACATCTGCGTTAAAATAACACCTACCATTCCTACCAGTCTTTAGTGGTATAGTAAGTGGTGTGAATGTTGGGTACTGTCTGTCTGCTGACTTACCACTACCACTGACCTTGATTAGTGATAGCTCGTTGTCGCCATGCTTTCGTCCATAGAACAGACAAGTCCTCTCCCTCTCGTCCTGTGGGCGAGGCGCACCGTACTTGAAGTTGGCATCGCCACTAGGGAATGTTGGGTTACTCTTGTCCCACACCACATAGAAGTGTGTGTTAGCATCTAGTTGCATGGTGTGTTTTGGTAGAGCTGATACGTCGCTCTCTGCGCCGAAGCCAAACATCTCGGCGGAAAGCCTAGTGTATGTACCATCGTGGTTGTCCTCAAACAGAATAACGGAACCACTGTTTACTAGGGCCATTCTAACTTCCTGTGGTGCTGAAATCATCTGATTCTTCATCTTGTTGTATAGAATCTTACCCCACTCCTTCGGTCTTGGGACAGAGATAAACATACCCTCGTATGTATCTGCACCTGCTCGACGCATCCTAGCATTCTCGCTTGTGATGTTTCTACCTGCTACTCTAAGAGCTAGGATAAAACAATCCTCGTCCGAGCGACCCGCATTCTTCCATGCTGGTCCCTGCTCCGCAAGAACCTCATCGGCCCTCGCTCGCACCACATCGGGTGCGACATTCAGTGTCTTGGCTATATTGTTCAACATATCGTCACTCATTTTTTTCACCTGTTACAGTTTCTTTCGCTTTTTATTACGGATATAAACATTACGTTATCATCATCCTTACATAGTTGGCCTTGACAATATCCTCATCAACACCGTCTATAATATCTCTCTCAGCAGTAATCGAAGCGTCAATAACTTGGAGTCTTTTAGTCAAACTATTACTCCACCCGTCTATGGCACTCTGCATTACATTCCTTACTATCTTTCTGATATCCCCATCTAACATCTTCAAAGAAGTATCGAAGTCTTTATCATTTATACATAGTGCGAGGAATAGTTCTGCGTTAAAGTTTCTTTCAGTGAGGGAGAGAAGGAAGTCGTGTGCCGTGTCTGCGTCGTCCGGTTCTATGGAGGCAAACGCTTGTAGAGCATTGATAGCATTTCTTAGGTCGCCCTCATGAGCTTCGCAAATAATATTTAGTTGCGAGTATGTTATGCTTACACCTTCTGCCCCACAAATGTATTCCAATCTTCCTTTCATAGCTTCTTTACTTATGGGTAGGAAGTGTATCTGCAAACACCTTGACTTAATCCAGTTACTTACTTTACTGATATCATTACATGCTAGTATGAAATAACCGTGAGCGTTTTCTATAACACCTTTGAGAGCCGACTGTGCTTCTGGTGTGAGTTGGTCTGCCTCATCCAAGAGTATGATTTGATTGCGGTTGCCAGAGCTTGTAAGTGGTATAAGCTCCTCCTCTACAAATGCTATACCCCTAGTCTTTTTAGAAGAAGCATTGAATGTATGTATCGGGTAGTCTAGCTCGTTAGCTATGACGTGCGCTAGTGTAGTCTTACCACGACCCGCTCCCCTACTATGTAGTAGTAGATGTTGCATACTAAGTGTAAGATAGTCTAGCTCCTTAGCACCACCCACTAACTCATTGAAAGTCTGTGGTCTGTACTTGTTAGCCCATAGTTGGTCCATGAAGTATGCTCAACAATTACGCATATAAACTTACACTTTGTTTTCAGTTATGTAAGCAACACCACTATCGTACAAATCTATTAGCTCTGCGTTTGATGGCGTACCCATAGGTTCGCCCGTTGTTCTTTTTACCATGAGAGAAAGGACGATGCCAGACAGAACACCACGAATAAAATCGTCCGATAGCTCTAACATTTCGTCTTCAAATTCTTCTTCATCGAATGCTTGTAACAGGAAACTTCTGATTAGAGAAGCGTCAAACATATTTTCTTGGGTCATTATTCTACTAAAGTCCAAGCCTCTGTTGTTGTGCATCATAGCTGAAACAATTGTGTGAATGTCATCACGCATTTTCCCTACCATTGTAACCATATCCTAGATGTAATATTAACCCTTTCTAATACAGTGAAGACACACCTTTGATTCTGGCGGGAAAACACGTATCTTTCCACACTCGCATTGTACCGCCACCGCCCTCTGCTTAGGAGTCATAACCGTTGGACTACGGGTATAAACTATTTCATCTCGATGTTGTATTAGGGTACGGTCAATATCATAGACCAAATGCTTTGCCTTTATCCCAACGGCGTTCTCCACCATCTCAGAACCTACTGGTATTATCTGTGGATTCTTCGACAACAAAGCCGATAGACTGTGGGGAGAAGGTACTGCACGTACATTTTTCTCGGAGGATAGCTTCTCTGCCACGCCCTCCTTTGTCATAGCACCATGCTCCCATAGTATGTCTACTATAAGTCGCCGGACCCGACGGTTATTGGCACTCATGTATAAGTGTTAGTGTTTAGGTATTATAAGTCGTTCCCAACGTCTGCCCATAAAATAGCATCTGCGAAAGAATTCTCCTCATATTGATAGGGTGTGTCGCAAACATTGTGTTTTATAGGTTTTTCCAAAGCTACCCACTCAATTTGCGGAGATACTATTATCATAAAGAGTTGCATAAACGGGAATAACAAACCCAAAAACAAAAGGAATACTAGAAAGAAACATACTTCCACTAGAGCCATGACAAAGCCTTCTGTTTAGTGCGCTTCATACCCTTCGGTATGTCGCCACTATCCCTTACTTTGTTGGCTACGGTTATAGAGTTTTCCAGAATGACCTCCCAATGCTGGTCAGTGCTTCTGAAAATCTCTGGTCGTTCTTTACTTTTACCCTTTTTCTTAGGCCACTTTACTCTGGCTCTGCTAGGCTTGATGCCGTATATTAGTGATGCTTTAATGTATTCATCTGGCAAAGTGTAGAGTACCTTTGCTATTCTTCTCCAAACATCTATGTCATCCACGTTCTCCTTCAAGAACCAAAGTAGTAGTTGTGTTGGTTGCTCTTTGTATAATTCTTTTACCCTATCTCTATTACCCCAGTTGAGCAAAGCACGAACCAAGACAAAGGCATCGTCATTACTTTTACCTTTAAGGTTATCATCCACCACACACAAATCCTTAGCTTTCTTATTGAGCTTCGGCTCTTTATCTGTCACCACGACAAGTTTGTTCTTTATGACGGGCGACCACTGGATGACATCATCAGAAGAAAACTTATCGGAGTGTAGTATGTAGGTAGTTTCTTTTAAGTTTGGAATACTATCAAGGTTGTTATACATTAGGATTTCATTGTCGCTTCTGAATGGAGTTGCATCCTTTGTAAAGATAATCATTCTTGTTCCCTCACAAACGGGTCATGACCGTAGATGTAGTCCTCTACTCTTTTTAGCTGACTGCCCGATAGATTCCAGACATCACATATAGATGTCTTAGGTACTTTGTATTCGGCATGATACCATTGGATTCCCTTCGGTGTTATCAAAGCCATGACCCCATCTTCTATCATAGCCTTTATCAGCTTAGGTATTTCTTCCTTAAATATAGGACGTGTGGCAAAGTATCTAGTGGGTTGCACTCTCCACTTCTTCATTCCACGACCTCGTAATCAACATCAATAGGTGTGGTTAGTAGGTTTAGTTTTCTCTCCACATCATCCAGTAGTTTAGGTTGGTCTGCTAAGGTTTCCACAAGAATCCTACTGACATCACTGAGCTGATTGTTTACTAGCAGTAGTTGGGAATCTACACCTATCTCTTTTTTGAGCTGGCCTACTAGCTTGAGCGATGCGTTGGCCTGTGCTATCAACCTAGAGGCATCAGCTACAAACTCTGATGTGATACCTCCTTCTGCTTCCTTACGCTCCTCTAGCTCGTCCAAGTAATTTCTGATTCTAATTACTATGTCCTCTGCTGAGTCTAGCGTGTTGATGGATTGGGAACGTGCTTGTTCCATGTGCATAGCTTCGGTAGGGTCATACTCCATGTGTGAATCCATGTGGTTCATCACTGTCCCATCCGGCCAGTTATATTTAGCTTCAAGATAACTAGGTGATGCTTCGTCATTGAACACCTGCTTCTCCAATTCCTTTCTGTCTTTATGGTCGCACATCTCACAACCACCCGACAGAACCCATCTCAATACTTCTATGGCAAAGGCATCGTTCTCAGTGGCAAGCCTTCTCTGTATCTCTATCTTTGTCTTCATCAATTACCACCCCACATTATAGGCTCACTAGCTTCTGATACTGGACCGAACCTACAAATGACTCCCTTACGACCACGCCTTTTAACACTCGGTTCTACTTCGCTATACCAAGTCTGACCCTCTAGATTTTCTATCAACCATCGCTTTGCACTTTGGTAGTCACCCGCAGTTATCATACGACTAATCTCTTTTAGTAGTTGCGACTTGGGTACGTCCTTCATCCAGAAGGTGCTACGCATAAGCTCAAGGTCTGCATCCATTACTCTCCTTCTCTGAGCTAGAGATTGGTTGAGTATAGCCTCTAGCTTCTCATCTAGTTTTATGATTAAAGGTTCTCCTCCACGATAGGTAGGTTGCATCATGGCGTAGCCTATACACATTCTTCTGAATAGGTCTGCCTCAAAGGAACGCACATCGGGTCTGTCTATCCACTCCATGATGCCGTCATCAAACAAGATACCCGTAGGTGGATTCCTAACGGCTTCGTGCATTCTGTTTCTTATCCATTCTTTTATCTCAATATTAAGATTGGCAACGGCCACCCTCTCATCCTTCTGCATGTTGGCCTGTGCATGTTGGGCCAATTTATACTGCCTCTCTTTCTCTGGGGTCATCTCTATGTCTATGATGAAGAACCTTCGGTCTAGTCCAGAGTCAAGCTCAAACCTAGCGGGTTGTGTACCCGCCCATACTGTGTATCGTGTGGTGTATCTAACCCATCCGTTACGCATGGCCTTCTGTACCCTGCCGTTGTCTAGGCTTGTGAGCAGTTGATTCTTCATGTCTAGGCTATGGTCCTTCTTAGACGCATCAGACATAGATGAGAATTCCTCAAAGCCGAGGAAGCCACCACACATCTCTCTAGCGATAGGTCGCCCTGCTATCTCACCCTCATCATCTACGGAGCCAAACATACCTGCCTCTGTTATAGAGTTAGCACCCATCATCGTCCTCATACCCTGCCCTAAGTCGGCGTTGGAGTTGTAAACAAGACCTGTTCCTTCTGCTAGGAACATGAGGATAAGAACAGACTTACCACTACCCTTAGCTCCTCTCATCAGTATGTGTATGCGTGTGTCTGGTAACTGTGACATGGGGGTGTAGAATGGTACGTTGTTGTGCCTCAGTGGACAGTTTTCTATGATGAAGTCATTCTCCTCATCTACTAACGGACTGTCGGGGTCGAAGTCACACCGGCTACATTTGTTTAGGGCATTGAATATGTGACCCCCGATACTACACAAGAAGATAGGTATTTTATCCTCGACATCAACGAAGTAGTTACGTCGTGCAAACTCAATAGTTTTATCGAAAATATTCATTGTTGATTACCCCCTATATGTTCCGCCAGTTTTAGTGCTTCCATCATCTCACTGTAATAAACAGTGTCATACTCAAGACCATGAACATCATACATGTAATCTAGCAACCTGTCTGCTTCTGATATGTTTAGGTAAGTGGTGTTGTCGTTACCACATAGGACTAACCAAACTCCTCGGATTGGATTCGTACAGAAGGAGTTGAACAAGCTACACATAATCCATGTGGGTGACGGCACTATAAGTTGTAGGTCATCTATGACTTCCCCGTTTGTTAGGTACAATGCTTCGTCCTCCGGCTCTTGGTAATTATACACAATCAATTCGTTTGGTGGTATCTGTGGTTGGTCATCGAAGATGAAATTCTGCATGACGTGTGATGTCAGATACACCAGCTCATCTACTCCTCTTTTACTGCACTCCATTATGATGTCCCTCATCACTGGATAGTTATAGAGCCATGCTTTAGTCTGTTCTGGTGACGGTGTGTAGGCGTGAGATATTCTTAAGATAAAGTAACGTCGCCCATCCAAGTTACGCATCTCGTACAATCTCCATTCTGGGAAGGTGGGTAGTGGCAAACTGTTCATCGGCTCTACTTGGTGTAGCTTTGAGAATATCTTACAGACTGGTTGTTGTTCGCCCACAAGACTAGCACCGGCCACAAAGGAAGCGTAGCCCGCCTCACCTTGATAATAAACTACTAGAGTAGTAGGCTCCACTTGGTTTGGGAATTCAAGGACTCCATTGAGTATAGTTTCCTCCGTCCATACAAAGTCAGTGTCGCCGGTAGTTGATATTACTTTACTCATCTAATCTCTCCTTTATCTTTTCTTGTAGGAACATGGGAAACTTCTTGATTGGTTTTCTTGAAGCTATTGCCCTACTTACTGCATCATCTAAAGGACGTGCATCCCATACCCCTAGTTTCTTTTCTTCTCCAATCTTCTCAAACAATACCGATGCCCTTAGTACGCAACCAAGAGATACGGGAGTAGTACCGTAGTTATACCCGAACCTGTTTGAGTAGCAATCAGAGTTGTACCAATCGCATATGTCCGTAGATGTCATCGGGCCGTTCTCTTGTAGATACTCATAGACTTTTGATTGTAGTCTTTTGGTCTGCCCTCTACCACCCATACCCTGTCCTCTCCTGTCACGGTTATAATTATTTTTGTTACCTGTCACAAGCGTAAAAAATTAAAACGCTTTACTGCTCTCCATATTTTTATTTCTTTTATTTCTTCAAAGGTGTTTTAGAATTACTTTCTTCTTTACCTTAACACACTATTGAATTAATTGAAGAATTAGTAAATAGGCTTTCAGTGTCACGGTTTTTTATTTATGTGATATCGAAACCAACAAAAAGAATTAGGCATTTATTTCTTTCTTTCTGTGATAAAAGTCATATTCATCTAACTGTAAAGTCATACCATTCTCACCACACTCGACTATATCAGATAGTACAACGTCACCTTTCCATTCAAAGGCTACAATTACAGGCCAGTGTCCTTTACCTTCGTCCATCATTTTCTCGCATATTTCTTTAAGCTCGTCTATTGTCATCGTCATATTAGTAACCCCGTAATGCCCACGTATAATATTCTTTCTGTAACTTAGTTTTATCGTGGAAATCATTTAACCTATCTGCGTTTATCATTTTCTTTTCAATGCTTTCTGGTAACTTACTAAGCACATCTTGACTAAACTTATCTAAGCTAGAGTGAATTCCTTCAAGGACATCACCAAGCTCTCCCGCCTCTATTGTGTGAACCCACCCTACTACCCTGTGGTATTTCTCCACAAGCATAGTAGCACCGGTAGGTGTTTCTATCGTACCCCAAATGTAGGTATTGTTATTGACAGATAATATATTTATCCTAAACTTATAGAGTCTTGTGTGTCTAAGAACATTATCTTTTGTGAAGCGCATATACGGGTACATTCTACCTTTGTAACTTATTCTAGGCAACCCATCCTTCTCGTAACCGCTTAGGTAATTAGCGTCTATGAAATCATATGTTGTTTGAAGATACTTACTACCGGTATCTGATGTGAGGATATTTATTATCGAGCCTTCATCATGCCATACATCTATCTTCATCTTTGGTTGGCTATCTATGTAGCCTTGTAGGATTTCCTTTAGCGGTGGTCTGTGGGTTGGTAATACATCATAGATGGTCTGCATCATTTCTTTGTACTGTAATGTTGGGTCTATGCACTTCAAGAAAGCGAAAAGGATATGCCGGTCCTTTATCTCGTACTGTTTGTTGTGTTGTGATAGTAACACCATAGGGTGTTTTCTACCATTACTTTTAACCTTATTATACTCTCTAGCTTCTACAACCTTCAAGCCCTTAAGACTTAGCGACTTGTATCTACTGCTCACTGGCATCTCTCCACTGTTTGTTTTTTGCTTTCACTCTGTTAGCTTTGCTCATGGTAGTCTTGAATTCCTTTACCATGTACTGAGGAGTCTTCTGCTTGAAGGAGCCTATACTCATCCACTTGGTACAGTCTTCTACTAACTGCCTAAGCTCATTGACTTCTTTGTTATTGGTATATGGGAATACCTCGTTGGCTTTCTCAGCCTCCTTTTTTTTATCCTCAAGATAATCCGTGTACTTCCTCATATCTCCGCACCTTCTTCATCGTAGTAGTATCTGTTTACCTTGTATGTTGTAGTACCAAACTGACTTAGTGTATCGCTTAACTGCTCTCTGACATTACCCTTCCTTATACCCTTCATACCTCTAATCAGATTACTGATATGCCTAGCATTACTGATGTACTTTTTCCTCTTGGGGTTCATCCTCTCTAGAATCTGGTCTGCCGTAAGACCGTCTGGATTCGCCTTGAGTGTCCTTATTATCTCGTTTCTAACTCCCTGCTTTCTCATAAAATCCCCACTCTTTTTGTATGTATAAGTATTTCTATTCTGATTCGCAAGCGTCGTCTGGATGCACACCATATTTTGCTTCGTGTGCGTTGTTTATTATATCTATTAAGTCTTGGTCCTTGATAGCTTTATTAGCTATGTTCACATCGTTTATCAAACGCTGAACATAGACACTAGCATCTAGTAGCTCCTCTTGGAGATGCACTAACCACTCTGTAATGTTAAGGTCTTCTCTTTCCATAGTAACTCCGTACTTGGTTTTACCAACCTTAGCTCTATGCCTTATTTTCCATATTACTTTTTCCTCAATACTACTCAATCTTACCACGTCCATTGTTGTAATTCTCATAATGCTTATCGTAATCCTTTTGACTACAAGTAAAAAGGTACGAACCATTTGGAGAAGTCTTATGCTTCTTGAACATCTTGTTCCTACATAACTTAGCTAGGAATGAGTGATAGTGTATAGTGCCTCTTTTATTACGGTAAAGGTTCCCATTTTTGTAGGTCATATTCTCAAAGATATTTAGAGCGGTGCATGGTTTATCTTGTTCTATCAACCAACGACCCGCACACTCAAAGGCTCTAGCGAACCGTGTCTTTCTGGCATTGATACCGTTCAGCTCTTTCATCTGTTCCACCTGTCCCGCCAACAACCGCACTGTCTATCGTTGTGATGCCCACACAATAAACACTTCATTTATCTAGCCTCCACATCTGGAATCCAGTCGCCGTTCTGGTACTCGTCGTAGCAACAATCGCACACGACATCACCCCACTCGTTGAAGAAGTAGATGGTAGTACCTTCCCCATCTTCAATGGCGTTATCACAATCCTCTAGCTCACAAATCATTCTTCCTCATCTTCCCACTTCTCTACAAGACCAACGTACTTCTCTCCATCAGGAAAGTACACAGTGATATACAGATGACCCTTCTTGTGGTAGTCATCCACTGTGACTGTTGGCTCATTCTCTGTGTTAATTGCCATATCTATGCCTCCTAGTCTTTTCTCTTAACTGTTGTCCTGTGTATCG
>TARA_R100001460_G_scaffold64039_1_pt1 | contig 21873 bp, 32 predicted proteins | sample TARA_R100001460 | Tara Oceans TARA_R100001460 (sample SAMEA2622190) | marine metagenome | biome: marine biome (ENVO:00000447); feature: surface water layer (ENVO:00002042); material: "saline water (ENVO:00002010), including plankton (ENVO:xxxxxxxx)" | depth 5 m | reverse complement strand
TTCTGATACAGTGCATTGTGTAAACTGTGAAAACGCAGTTGACACACCCGAAGAGATTGCGAGTTACCCCGATGGGAATTGCCCTGATTGTGGGAAACCTTGGACAGGAAAAGAAAAACGCAGCACAAGTATTAGTGTAACGGCCCCAGAAGCTATTTCAGGAGAAGCATAATGAGTTTATTATCTGCAATCGGAGGTTTAGTAGGACTAGCGTTTGGCGGTCCAATGGGCGCGGCCCTTGGTTCTGGGATCGGGACTCTTGCATCTGGTGGCGATATAGGGGACGCATTGAAATCTGGTATAATGGGATACGGAATTGGTTCTCTCCCAGGAGTTTCTGGTTTAGCAGCAAAAGGCGCGGGTGCATTAGGGCTTGAGGGTCTCGCAGGTCAATATGCAGCACAACAAACCGCACAACAAGCAGCGTTGAGTAAGGTGGCTCCTGGCCTAATGAAAGCTACTGCCCCAATTGGAGACGCTATTTCTAAGATCGGAACAGGTGTGACAGCAGGCGCAGGTGGTGCTCCAACTGCAAATGCAACAGTAGGATCGGGATTGTTCGGTGGTGGCATGATGGACAACCTAATCCTAGCAGGATTGATCCAAGCAGGAGAGCCAAAACCAATACCGTTGACACCACTGCAACAAAGACAACGAGACACAGGAGAAAGAGCCCCTGACTATCAAGGGATTGCTGCTGCGGACACAAGATTCATGAACGTCGGTGGTATGATCTCTGGTCCTGGAACAGGCAAGAGCGATTCTATACCCGCAGCGATCTATCAAAACGGTGGTAGGGTCCAAGAAGCACGGCTCTCGGATGGTGAGTTTGTTATGACGGCGGATGCGGTCAAAGGTGCAGGAGGCGGCAATCGAGCGAAGGGGGCTGCGGAAATGTATAAGATGATGAACAGGTTTGAGAGGATGGCGTAATGGACGTAATCCAACAACAAGGGTTAACCCTTCTTCCTGAGTATCAGGAGCGATACCTAAAAGACCTTCTTGCTAATGTTTATCGCACGGAGCAAGTCCCTGAGTTAGACGAAGAAGGAAACCCTGTTTTAGATGCAGAGGGTAATCCTGTCATGAAATCAGTCCCGCGAGGGATTGCATCTATGTCCCCGCTCCTTGGACAGCCTCAGTTTGATGAAGAGGGAAACCCTATCTATCGAAGGGACCAATCAGGAAACTTGATCCTTGATGTTCGTGGTCAACCAATACAAGAAGTCAAAGGTGGCGTTCCTCGACCTGATGTTATGCCTCTTACTCCCGCACAACAGCAGGCAATACAGCTTGGTATACAGGGTATAGGCGCATATGCCCCTTTGATGGAAGAGGCAAAAGGAACTTACGAATCTGGTGTTGGAACCCTCGAGGGTTCTCTAGGTAGGTTCGATCCTCGTGGTCAAATTGTTTATGGGTATGATGGCGAACCTATTATGGACGTTGATCCAGAGACAGGAGCATCTACAGTGCGCAGGGTTGGTGGATACAAAGACTTCTACGATCCATTTGTAGAGCAGGTTATAGATACCACTGAACAGGATATACAGAGACAGGCTACACAAGAAAGAGCAAGACAAGCAGCTAGAGCCGTTGGCGCAGGAGCCTTTGGCGGATCTCGTGCTGAAATAGCAGAACAAGAAATACAACGTGCAGCAGATGACCGAAAGGCCAGAACAGGGGCACAGTTGCGATCACAAGCGTTTACTGGTGCACAACAACAAGCTCAATCTGCGTTTGAGAACCAGATGAAACGCGGTCAGTCGGGAGCACAAGTTTTCCAAGGGTTGGGAACTGCACAGGCAGGACTTGGTCAGTTGGCCCAGAATCTTGGCTATCAAGACGTGCAGAACCTGATGAACGTCGGTGGCATTGAGCAGCAACAAAGACAAGCTGAGTATGATGTACAACGTCAGTCTGCTATCGAAACCGCATATGAGCCGTTCCAACGATTTAGTTACATGGGAGATATCTTCCGTGGAGTTCCATCTACACAGCAATCTCTATCGATAGGATCTGCGCCACGACAGAATGTTTTAGGAAGCACCATTGGTACAGCCATGGGACTTGGTTCATATCAGCAACAGTATGGCGGAGGACAATCGATCCTCGGTAGTATGTTTAACAGGTAGGTAAGCATGGAAAACAAAAACGTTAATAACAGGCGGTTGTTTAAGAAAGCCACGGAAGCACGAGACAAACTACGACAGATGGGCGGTATTGCAACAATGCCACAACCTCAAGTTATGACTCAGGCACCCAAACAACCTATGGCAGGCGGTATTATGGCCTCTTCTCAAGATCTTATGAAAGCTGCTGCACTACCACGTCCTGTTGTACTTCCAAAAACTAATCAGTCTTTGCCAATGCCTGCGGCCCAAGATCAGCGACCCATGCTCCCTCCATCACAGCCCATCCCTAATATTGCAGGGATACAACAGATGAATCAGCCCATGGCTAAACCTATGGCTCAAGTACCTCGGCCCATGGCTAAACCCATGGCTCAAAAGCCTCCTGTTAAAAAACTTAGAGATGGTGGTCTTCCTAGAGATCTTCCTCTTAACGTAGCAACACCCATGGGTCCGGCGTTTTTGTTTAATGAAGCTTTTAAGTTAGGGCAAAAAGCTTTGACTTCAAAAGGGGCAGCAGAACTTGGAATCCCGGTAGAGGCAGCAGAACTCACTAAAAAAGATTTAGAGGGAGACCAAAAAGATGTTTCTAAAAAAATCATTAAATCTGAACTTCCTGAAAAAGATCAAACAGGAGATACAAAGAAAGATCTTATAGCTGCTGCCACAAACCTTGGTATAGAGAGTGTTCCCGCAGAAGCTGAGATAGATGAGATAAACAAAGCTATTGCAGGAGCGAAGCTAGGTGCTGCCTTGGCAGGGAACTATGTCAATCCAAACACAGGGCAGGCAATCAGGCCGACAGCAGGGGCACGTATATCCTCCGCAGTAGCAGATAGCTTGATGGTTTCTCGTGACACAGAAACACGTAGGGCGAAGCAAGAAGCAGAGTTAGCAAAGGCTAATATTGCAGCTAGGGCTAAGACAACGAAGCTACCACCAAACTTAGATACACTTGTTAAAATCTTTGCAAAAAGAGCAGAGACCGAAGATATGTCTAAAGTTGCTGAGAATTTTAATGAACAATACGGAGACAACACAGGCACTCAAATACTACAGTTCTTGAGAAGCGGTAGCTTTGATGCTCCTACAGGGGATCCTGCTCCCATGACAGCATTAGATAAAGCTAGAAAAGCGATTGAACAAGGTGCACCACGAGATAAAGTTATAGAACGTTTAGAACAAGCAGGGATCGACCCGGGAGGGTTATAATGGTTGATATTTCGTTCGATGACTTGATTCCAAAAAGTGATTCCAAGTCTGACGAAGTTTCTTTTGACGATTTGACTCCAGAAAAAAAAGAAAAAGGATCTTATCTTTCTGGCGATCAAGGACTCGTGCCTGATGTAGCAGAAGATATAGGCAAAGGTATATATTCTGGCGTCATATCTGTTCCACAAGGAATCTTGGAACTTGGTGCAATTTTTGTAGACGGTGCTTTAAACACGAACACTGCGTCTGCTGTTACTGACGCTTTTGAATACATTAAACCAGAAATGGGCACAGCAGGAGATGTAACCGAAGATCTTGTAGCCTTTGGCGTGGGGTTCGTACCCGTCGTTGGGTGGCTTGGTCGAGCGGGTCAAGCAGCAAAAGCGGTGCAGGCAGGTAAGAAATTATCCAAAGCGGGTAGAACAAAGTTTGGTAGATCAGCGATAGATTTTGGATCGTCAAAGGTTGGTCAGACTCTTGTGGGTTCTCGTCCTGGGATGATCGGATCTACTGCTGTAGGAGCATTGGGTTATAGCACAGCCGTTGCTAGTGATGGTCGAACAACCTTATCGGACAACTTTGAAATTCTTCCTGATGCTTTAGAGACAGAAGAAGACGCAGGTCTAACAGGTCGTCAAGAAGCAGCGCGTAGGTTTCGTAATAAACTTCGTTCTGGTGTAGAAGATATGTTTTTGAGTGGTGCAGTTGATACCGCTCTCACTGTTGGAGGGGCAGGAATACGAGCCGTTGGTCGAACTGACCGAGGAGCGAAAGCAGCACAGGCCGTAATAAAGGCTCCTAGCAAAGTTGCAGAAGGTATGGCTAAAGGTTTCGATGCTATTGGCATGGGCGCAGTTAACGACAAGGCCAAAGGTGCAAGAGATTTGTTTAGAGAATACTTTACAGCGTCTGGTGGAGCAGATGTTAAACTGTATGAAACAGTTCAAGATGCTCGTGCCGTAGCTGACATGTCAGAACGCATGGGCGTGAAAGCAGCAGAGGACTTTGATAAAGCAACCAAGAAGTTTTTGAAAGCCTCAAAGTTAAAAGATGAAACTCCCGTAGACGCACAGAGAGTAGAAGCAGCACTCAACAAGTTTCTTTTAGGAGACCGCAAACAGCTTGAAGCGATTGGCTCTGAACAAATGATAAAGGCTGCGGACGCTATGATCGATGTTCGTGCTAATCTTGAAGATGATTTAATCCGACAACTACAAACAGAAGTTGGTGTTGACGCTGACGGTAAACTACTTACTCCTGATACTCCTGCAAAACAAAAAGCAGCTAAAGCCTTAGAAGAGATGTTGCAAAACCAAAAGAATCAGGTTGGTTACTTACGTCGTCAGTTCAATCAATACATCAATCCGATAAACTTTTACAAAGGGCTAGATCTTTCCTCCAAAGAATTTGACGAAGCAGTTGATGAAGTCGCAAATATTATTGTTCCTTCAGGTCAGGGTGTTGATGACAACATTCGTGCACTAGCCAAAGAAAGAGTTTTGGATACATTAGGCTTGTACACAACAACAGGTGTTTCCCCAGAAGTTGTGTTGAAGGATAAAATAAAACAAGTCACCAGAGAAGCTAAAGGGGGTAAAACAGGTCTTGTTGCAAGAGATCGTCCTGTTTTAACTGCCATGGATGATCTGTTTATAGCTCGTGAACCTTTGGTTGATAAGAGTCCCAAACTCCAAAGACTAAAAGGGCTAATGACAGATCCAAAAGAGGTATACAAAAAAACTATATCCGACATGGCTCAAGCAAATGCAGCAGCAGACATGTATCGGGGGATGATTGATCAAGGTCTTGCTGTGGATGCAGTCGAGGGGATGAAACTACTGAACCAAGGTGGTCGCCCTGCAATCATAGATATACCTGATAAACTTCGTATGACGGATGAACAATACCAGAATGCCATGGAGCCTTTCAGAGAGATTGTTAGACAACGAGGCATAAAAAGGGGAGAAGTGGTAGATGACGCAGGAAACGTAACCGTCTCTCCGAAAGAACCTGCGGAAGAGTTACTTGAACAATATCGTGCAGATCTAATAAACCTGAAAGGCTACAAAGCTCTTGGAGATAATCGAGACATCCAACATGTGTTTGGTGGTGCCTATGGTGATCTCACAGGTAGATTGGTTTCTCCAGAAACATATGGTGCTATTACTGCCCCTTTGAAGTTTGGAAGCAACACTGTATTGGGTGAGGCCGCAGGGGTATTGTCTCAACTTCGTTCTTTGTCTCAAAAGATGACAATCGTACCAAATCCCGGAGCACAGGTTAGGAACATTGCAGGTAACTTTTTGATGCTTGGAGCCAATGCTAATCTGGGTCGGCAAACAGATTTCAGCGACATGTTTAAGGTTCTTACTGCTAGTGTTGCAGACTTAGACGAAGCAGGACTCACTCGTTTAGCAAAGAAAATATCTTTGTCTGGTGTTGAGGACACCAGTTTAGTTGTTCGGGCTTTAAGAGACTTTGGAAAAGCAGGAGAAGATCTCACAAGTAACACTGCGAAGGTTGCTAAAACTATTGATATGTGGACGGATAAGATTCCTTTTATGCAGACTTTTGAGAAAGTATACGGTGAATCAGACACCTTCTTTAAAGGTCTTGCCCTTCTCGGAGAAGAGAAAAAGATCTTAAACGCATTCAAAGCAGCAGGTTTAGAGCCTGATGATGAGCGTATATATCAAGCATTAATGGACGCAGGTCTTGCGAAACGATACAAAAGTGCAGTCACGGAGTTTGGAGATGCGTCCTCAGACCTACTGCCTTACGAGGTTATGGCAGCAGACGCAGTAAAAGACACGATGCCAATATATCCTCGTATTGGTAAAGCAGTAAGAGCACTAGATGTCTTTCCTTTGATCGGTAACTTTACATCTTTTGCCTCAGAAAACATTCGTAATTCAGCAAACATCTTGGGACGTGGTCTGAAAGAAATGTCTTTTACAATCCCGCCAGAACTTAGACAGCAGATTGGGGAAGAAGCAGCCTCTGCATTTGAAAGGCAGATAAGAGGTGAGGGTGCACAACGATTGATGTCTTACACAGCAGTGGCAACTATTGGTCCTAGTCAAGCTGTAAAGGCTACAATGTATGCAACTGGCACAACACAAGAACAATACGATGCCCTAAAAAGTCAACTTCCTCGTTACATGGATGGACATCAATTACTAATCTTGTCTAATGATCAAAAAGGTAAGGTGGACTACATTGATTTGAGCTATGTAAGTCCTTATGCTTTTGTTCTTGATCCTGCGAGAGCAGCCTTGGAGATATACAAACGAGAGGGTAAGTTAGATAAAAGTCAGGTTGAACGCATTGGTTCAGGAGCCTTGCGTGGATTGACTATGTTTGCGGAACCATTTGGTGAAGAATCTTTAATTTATGAACGACTGAGAGATGTGCTTCCATCCAAAGATGCTCCACTTCTATCGATTGTTGGTCGTGGTGGCAAAACAGAAAATGGTGTGCCTGTATATAACAGCACCGATTCTATTGGAGATAAAATCGATAAAGCTACGGGCCATTTATTAAACGGTGTCATACCTGCATACTCTCAATTAATTGGTGAAGTTGACAGACCTTTTTCTGCGTTAGACGTACCAAAAACAGGAAACTTGCGTAAAGCTGTTAGAGAAACATTCAACCAAGGTCGTGTACTTCGATCAATCACAGGTGCACCTGGGGGTCGAGGAGAAGAGTACAAACCCTTTAAAGAAGGTGCACGATTAGTCACGGGTTTTACACCTATGACCTTGGACATTCGTAATGATTTCGCTTTTGCAGGAAAAGCTTATACACCCCGTCGTACAGAAGCAAAGAGTGCTGCTCAAAGGGATATGAAAAAAGGCAATCTCACAATGGAGGATATGCTTACCTCTTGGGACACTTACCTAGACAATCTGTATCGTGAACAAAGTAATCTGTATCAAGACATCGAAGCTGCCAGAAAGTTAATGCCCGGATTGAGTAAGTCTAGACAAGACACAATAATCCGTCAAAATTTAACAAAGGGCGCAAAGTTAGGTAAAGCAGAAGCTAACGCTATAATGAACGGTGAGTTCTGGCCCACGGACGCAAGTAAAGAGTTGTGGAAAGATCTTATTGCTGCAAGAAAAGCAGAAGGTCGCACGTTTATAACAGACATGTCTGACTTCTCTCCTTTTAATCAACGGTCAAGGGATCGTAAGCGTCAGCCTTTGTCTCTTGATTCCCCAGGTGACGCACCTCGGGCCACGGTTCCTTCTAAGATCCCATCGTTTGATGATCTTATTCCCTCTAACATCCCATCGTTTGATGATCTTATTCCAACTTTGGATGAGAGTTCTCTCTCCGTGCCTATAGCTCCTCCTACAGTGCCAACGGCCCCGACTATTACAGCTTCCAACACACAAGTAGATCCCACTCTTCTAGGTGGGGATCCCGCAACACAAGCTTTGGCTAAGTCTTTAGGAAGAGTATAGATCTTCTTCTTGTTTCGGATAATAAACTAGAACAAAAGATCCGCAGTCTGGGCAGGAAAGATTTGTCTCCATAAGATATTCTTCAGACATGTAGTTATCGTCTTCAATATCATGGTCTCCTCCCCATATGAGAGAAGCATTACAGTGCCAACAATTCATCCTTTGATACCGCCCCAGTCATCCGCGTATTCTTCGTCTACCTTAGAGGGGACTTTCAAGACATCCGACAACCCGTTTTCCATTATGTCCTTGATGCGTCGCGCTTGATCGTCGCCCTCTACTGAAAAGCATAACTCATCGTGAACAGTAAGCAAGGGAATTAATCCATCGTTGTAGCAATCGAGCATAGCTTTCTTGGTCTGGTCGGCTGCTGAACCTTGGATCAGTTTGTTTAACGCCTTGTAAGTAAACGCTCTTTTCAATCGATTAACACCTCCATACTTTTTGTTGGCCTCTTCCAACGTCAACGGTTGGTTGTAACCAAAACCTTTTGGCTCCCACTTATCAAACCGACACACCCTTCCGAGCAGTGTTCGTATCTGTCCAAACTCCTCGGCTCTTTGACTAGCAACCTTTGCCAGTTGTCGAACGAACGGAACCTTCTGCTCGTGCGTTGTCAGCAGCATTGCGGCTTCGCTCTCAGAAATCCCTAGCTGCGCGGCTAGTTTACCTTTGCCCATTCCATACATAATCCCAAGGTTTACCACTTTGGCTTCCTTACGATTGATTCCTGCAATGTCAGCCACCATCTGGTGTAGATCAACGTCTCCTTTGTGATACTCCTCGACAATCGTATCGACAATCGGGTGTCGCATAGCATCAGGCATGGACGAGGCGAAGTGCACCAAGAGCCTTGGTTCTTGGCTCGAGTAATCAAACGATCCCCACTTGGTCCCTTCTTCTGGCAGAAACAGTCCACGGATCATGGTCTTGATGTCTGGATCTCGTGCAGGAATCTGCTGTAGGTTCGGGTTCGAGGATGAAAACCGTCCTGTAACCGTACCGCCATCATCGTTCCGCAACTGGTGAAACTCTGTATAGATACGTCCCTTGTGCTCGTGTCGTAGGATCGAGTCCACAAATGTCCCACTGGCTTTGTCAAACTCGCGCAACTTCACAATCATCTGTGCAACTTCATGTGGGTGTGAACTCAAATACTGTTTGGTAAAGGATGGCACAGGCTTCTCTGCATCTGTCATTGGGTAGCTTAGATCCAAAGCTTCAAAGACTTTCGCCACAGACGCACTGGCCCATGGTTCTAGGTCCACACTGGTACGACGTTTGATCTCGTCCTTCAGTTCTTGGACCTTGATCCCTAGCTCTTTCTTTACACGATCCGCCTTGTCCAGATCCACACGGACCCCATTGCTGCGCATCTTGACCATCAAGGGTATCAAGCTAGTCTCTAGATTGAAGATGTGGTGCAGATCTTGTTCGTTGATTTCGCTCCTCATACGATCCCACAATCGTAATGTTAACGAAGCATCCTGTTCTGCGTAGTCACCTACATATTTTGCAGGGAGCCGCCACATCTCACCCTTTGGATCGATGCCCCAGTCTTTGGCTGCTGCACGTAGCACCCTCTCACTCTTGCGCTCTCCTACATAATCCTTGCCCAAGTTGTTCAAGCTATACGAAAACCTGTTCTCGTCCACGAGAGGCGCAGCCACCATCGTATCGATGATCCGTCCTTGCACCTCGATCCCCTCTGCCAACAACCAACCGACATCATACGTGGCGTTGTGAAACAACTTGTCGATGTGTGGCGTTGCCATCTGTTTCTTGAGCCACTTGAGAGTAAACTTCGGGTCCATATTCTGCCCATGCTCGTGGCGAATAGGGAAGTACCAAGTCTGATCCCCCGCAGCGACTGCAATCCCCACGATAAAACCATCCTTGCGAGGCCACCCTGGACCCATGGTCATAAGGTTCGGGTCTCTTGTCTCCAGATCTACAGCAATAGTTTTGTATTGCGTCAGGTCTGGATACTCCGCAGGACAACTCCAATCTGGTTCTGGATTGTCCATTTCCATGCGCTCCAAGAACGCTATGGTTTTTTTGTCTGCTTTGTTTCTTGCCATCTAACATGCTCCGCTAGTTCTGCGATTAGTGCTGTGTAATGATCTGGGTGGATCTTTGCTACTAGCTCTCCCTTGTCCCAGACATACAGTCCATCGTCTCTTACTGCCCAATAAAAATCCCACTTAGAACTCATACTTATGTCTCCCCGGTGGGTCGATAATATGTAGACTTTGTTTTGATCTTGTTATCCCTACATACATGCAACGGTGCTCGTCATCAGGAGTCTTAGTATTACTAAGATCACAGATTGGAGGCACAGAAGTATATACCGCACAGTTATCATCTTCTCCACCCTTCATGCTGTGAAATGTCGATAACTTAATACGAGGATTTGAAGTAACATCCTCGCCCCTGCGGACCAACGATTCTATATACAATCTTTCTTCGTCCCCGAACCTTGCAACATCGAACGCATCTCTGCCCTTCTCTGCCACCATGCCATACTGATCCATTAGATTATCCCATGTCAGACACGCATCAGGTGCAGCAGCATCGAGGAGCTTTGCAGCCCCATGCTTTACGACCTTGTCATCTCCACGTTTCTTGACATGCTTGTACAGTTCTCGAACCAAACCTATCTCAACGCCCTCACCACCCTGTAGCCTGTTCCATACTTCCATAGCCTGTGCAGCCTTTTGGTTCACGCTGCTGTTGCCCTTGAAAGAATACAGGTAGCCTTGTTCTCGGAGACGATCTCCCCATTGTCGAACCAAGTTGTTTGTTCGAGCCATCAAGGTCCACGAACCATGGTCCAAGTCCAGTTCGTCTGGGTGATAATGCCAACCTACCTCGCCCTCTTCTTCTGTAGGATGGAACAACTTGTCTCTCCGAAGCCCGATACGCTTGACGATATCCTGTGATAACGTGTGTACTTTCTGTGGCATACGAAAGCTCTGGGATAGCACCCGAACATTGCTCGAGGATTCCAAGAAGTATCGAATGTCTACGCCTGTCCATCTGTGTATGGCCTGATCGTCATCCCCTGCGATAATCACACGATCCGCATTCGGTGCGATTGTCCTGACCATCTCCCATTGCAACGGCGTGAGGTCTTGTGCCTCGTCGATAATCAACAGATCCAGATGTGGAGGGTTGCCTGATTGTATGTACACCTCGATCTGATCTACAAAGTCGATCTTGTTCATCTTCGACTTGTACAAAGAAAACTCCTTCTGGATCCGACGCAGGATATTGAAGTCCTTGCTCCAGTCTTCTGTCTCATTGAACTCTGTCTCGACAGGGACCATGCGATACCTCGCTCGATCAATCATGCGAATGTAAGCGTCTCCCTTTTGGAACTCTTGTTCTGGAGGAAGTAAAACACCGTCGTCAGGATTGACGCGAGTAGCTCCAGAGAATGTCATGCCCACCTCTCTACCGAGAACGCCCCAGTCTTCAGCAGCCATCATGTCCTCGGAACTTGCTCCTATACCGTTGAAGCCCCACGAGTGTAGAGTGCGAAACCATGGCAGTTGCTTCTGGTCTAGTCCGAACTGTGAGCAGGCTCGTTCTATGGCCTCATGGATAGCCTTTTTGGTAAAGGACACATAACCAATGCGGTCAGGTGCTATCCCCTTTGCAAGGGCTTCCTCGACTTCCTTGATCAGAGTGTAGGTCTTACCTGTTCCCGGGGGACCAAAGATCAACTCCGAGTTAGGAATCATCTTTTTGCACACCCTTCGGACGAGCCTCGAGCCAGTTCAACACGTCGGTCATGTACCAACGGACAGCACTACGCTTTCCTTCTTCTTGTCCCAGAACCACAGGCTCTGGAAACTTTCCTTCATCGACCCACCTGTACACAGTGGCCTTTGAGATACTCAACAACGAACATACGTCCTTGAGCCTCATTAACTGCGGACTATCCGCATCAGAATGGGATATCATATTTTTCTCCTTTGATATCGATATCTACGTCTAAGTTTTCAAACACAGGAACCCACCACACCCTTGTGGTGCTACGCTTACCATCTTCTTTGGTGTAGTTAAGTTTCCCATGACACTCCTGCCCCTCGTTCAAACGCTGAATGTGTTCTTGTATTCGCCCAGTTGTGAAGTGAGTGAAATCATTGTTGCGTAAGAACTTCTCCAATGCATCGATACGAAACATTGTTTTCCCCTTGTCCGTCCATGGTTTTCCAGACAAAACTTCTTCTGGTGCCACGGCTCTGATATGGCTTGTGCAGAATTTACGCAGCAGGTTTTGAAACTGCCCTGCCCTTGTAAGCTCTGGTGCCACTTCCTGTTTCGTTGCTGTATTCAACATACTGTTGATTAACTGTTGCCAGTCTCCACGCTTTGGAACTGGAGGCATCATATCTAATTGCTCCATACATGCCTTTTGCCATAGCGTTGGGTTCTGTAGTTGATCCGTCGAAAGCGTCAGGCTCTTCCCTTCTACGCTCATGAAATAAAGTCGCGGTTCGGAGAGCATGATAGTAATACCACTGATCTGCGCTTGATCCTCAGTGCTCGAACCTATGCCAAACTTCTGCATCTTGCACTTGGCCTTGTTGCAGTAGTCCCTCAGAGGAGTTTGATTGCACTGGTAGAAGTACCCTTCCTTTTTCTTCAGAGACTTTTGTTGATCGACGATCTCCTTCGATCCCAACGGTGGATCACAGAGCAGCCTGTTGTATTCTTCGTGGTGCTCTTCCCAATCGTCGGGCCACTTGTTCTTACAGTACACACCCACATTGAACATCACGATGTTTCTGTTCTCTGTAACCTTGCCCATCGATGCAAGGATCTGCAAACAAATGGGGCCATCCTCAAAGTATTCTCGAGACCCACTGAAATCAATCTCTTGAACAGCAGCCATAGAAACTTTGATCTTCTCCGCCACACTAAGAAACTCTTCTACCTCGAGAGCCTCCATGCGTTCGTTATACGCATATCGAGTAGGCATCTCCGAGTTAAAGTATGGGATGTTAATCCCATTGCCCACTTCTCCATCCTTGTCGTTTATTATCTCCTGCGCAGGAAACAACTCTCCTGATCCGCTGAAGCCCAACGCTGACCGCATCTCTGTCAAAGATTCTCGAACCAATGCACAGGATTCCCAGTCATCCAAAAACAAATACAAATGTGCACCGCCTGATTTAGATCGGCAATGAACAAGCGGTAACTTCAACCGCCGTATGTTGGCCTGCAAGGTCTTGTGGTCTAGGTCGTACACATCGATGTCGATGACACCGAACTTACAAACATTCCCAGAAGCAATGGGTACAATACCGACACCACTGTCTCCATCTAGATGTTGCTGCAATATGTTCTCTGTAACTTGACCATGCACAGTTCTGTACTCTGCTTCAGTCTTGCCCTTGTGACCTTTGCCCTTGACCCTAGTAACAAGATACCCAGTCTTCGATCCCTCAAAAATGGACATCATTCTTTTAGCTACTGACATCATAAACTCCCAATCAAAAAAGGGTGGCGATCATAGGAGAAACCGCCACCCTCGTGTTACTAAAACGGTATTTCGTTCTCTGGATCAATCGAGGATTGGGACTCGCTTTGATCGTGGTCGGGATCTTTAACCGCTTTGACTTCACCCGCCGCGACACTGTCACGGAAGGCTTTGGCTTCAAGCAACACATCTCTGTTGTCTAGTAGACCTACCTTTGCAATTTGGTAGTTGGCCCATGTACCTTGGTCATTGCTTTCTTCGGTAGTTGTTAACTTCCAAGAGGTGGCAAACACAGGAGGAGTAATAAGCTTCTCTGTCTTTGGATGCGGTATCTTCTGCATCGCAATCTGTGTCTTCCATCTACGGCTGACCTTGAGTTGTGTAGACTTCATGTCCACGACAACTGGTTGGAACGAACCATCGGAACTAAGCAGCAGACAATAATGTTGGTCAGACTTAACCAACTCGTTGCCTGTTGGTAGGATCTCCTTTGAACCTTGTCTCTCCGTTCGTGTAAGGATTGGATCGTTAGCAGGTATCTCACCCTGAAAGCCACCGCCCTGTTCACGAGGGATAAACGCAAGATACTTTGTAGTCTGATAACAAGGGACGAGAGTAACGCCCTCTTCGCCATCAAAGTATTCGTTCGTCACCGTATTGTACATGTCACCAGAAGAAATACCTTCGATATGCTCTGGTTTCTTTTTGTTAAGCTGTGGCGACAATGCCTGTGCGATACGCAAGAACGGTATCTGCATTTCACTGCTGTCAAATACTGCGCCCTCCCCTGCGAAATCTAGGATATCATCCATTACGTTTGTGCTTACTTCCACACCTTTTGCTTTTGCAACTGCGTTAGCCATTATGCTTTCCTCCGTATCTGTGCTGCGTTTGCGATAAATGCCCCGAACATATCGAGGTCGATTGGTTTGCCATCCGTGACACGTTCTTTGACGAACGCCTTGAGTGTCGATGGATGTACATGGGTCTTGGTCTTTGGATCAAACCCACGTTCTTTCAACATGCCAACTACATCTCCTGCCATGTTGTCTTCGCCTTTGCCAAACGAACAAGTGACATCGTTCTTTATGATGTCGTCCAATCCCTTATCACGCAACCATGCGAAAGCTTCTTCCTTGCGATCCTGTGGAATAGAAGCATGGACCATCATCTTACGCTCGACGGTCAACCCGTCCACGTCAATCCGTTCCATACCCATCTCATCCATAAGAGCAGGGATGTTCTCAACTGATAGCTTGTGCTTCTCGGCTTTCAAACTTTTCAGATGAATCTCCGCGTCCTCGATTTGCTTTTCGACGTTACGAAGTGAGCGAACAAGATCACTTAGTTGTTTTCCTGTATCGCTATCGACTTTGGCAAGTGCCTCACCATCATCGAAGTAGTCTTCAAATAAATCACTCATAAGTTTTTTTCCTCTTCAGGGTTGAAATGTGAACCACCATGGTCCACATATAAGACTATATAAGGAGCGTGAGATGAATTACAAGTATAAATTTAAAACAAAACCATATAAACATCAAAATACTGCTTTGGACCTAGCGGGACAGAGACCGTCGTTTGGTTTTTTTATGGAGATGGGCACAGGCAAATCGAAAGTGTTGATCGACAACATGGGTATGCTTTACGCCGCCGGATTGATTAACTTCGCTCTGATCATCGCACCAAAAGGTGTGTATCGAAACTGGGTAGCCAAAGAAATCCCCGAACATATGTCGGGTGATGTGCCACATCGAGTGATTCGGTGGGTCAGTGGACCCAACAAGAAACAACAGGAGGAAATGCGCTCCGTGAAAGACAAGTTCGATGGGCTTACCATCTTTGTCATGAACGTCGAGGCTTTCTCTACAGTGAAAGGCAAGCAGGCAGGAGAGTGGTTGGGTCGTGCGTTTGGGGCCAATGGCCTGATTGCTATCGATGAAGCGACCACTATAAAGAACCATACAGCCAAACGCACAAAGAACTTATGCAAAATATCTCAGGGCTTCAAGTTCAAACGGCTGCTTACTGGATCTCCGATAACAAAAAGTCCGCTCGATATATATGCACAGGCTGACTTTCTACAACATGGCATCCTTGGTTACGATTCGTTCTATGCTTTTCAACACAGGTACGCAGTCATGTTCAAACAAAAGATGGGGGCCAAGTCTTTCAATCAGATCGTAGGCTATCGAAACATAGAAGAACTTACGAAAAAGATCGACGGGTTCAGCTATCGAGTGCTCAAGAAAGAATGCCTCGATCTCCCAGAAAAAGTTTACTCTGTTCGATACGTCGAGATGACCAAAGAACAGAAAGCTATGTACGAATCCATCCGTAAGTATGCACTCGTCATGCTCGAGGATGGAGAGATGACCACGGCCCCTGCTGTAATCACACAGCTTTTGCGCTTGCAGCAAATCCTATCGGGCCACCTGAAGACAGACGACGGAGAGATGGTAACGTTTCCTTCCCTGCGGCCCAACGCGCTTACGGATATTCTCGAGGAGCATGATGGCAAAGCTCTAATCTGGAGCCGCTTCCGTCATGACATCCAGACAATCACAGACGCACTGAACAAAGAGTTCGGAGAAGGATCCGCTGCTGCTTACTATGGTGACACCTCGGATGATCTTCGACAATCGATCATCGATAGGTTTCAAGATCCGTCCTCGAACCTTCGGTTCTTTGTCGGCAACCCTGCAACCGCAGGCTATGGTCTGACGTTGACCGAGGCAAATCTCGTGGTGTACTATGCTAATGACTTTAACCTCGAAACTCGGATGCAGTCTGAAGATCGAGCGCACAGGATTGGACAGAAGAGTAACGTGACATACATTGATCTAATAACGGATGGCACTATCGACGAGAAGATTGTGAGATCCTTGCAAGCCAAGATCGAACTAGGTGCAAAGGTTCTTGGTGAGGAAGTAAAACAATGGCTAACTTTGACCCCAAAATAACTAAGCTGCTCGAAGAGCGTTGCGTTGGGTACGCATCTGAAACCACTGCTGCAAAAGAAATAGCAGAGCTAACTGGACTTGACCTGGATGTTGCCAGGGCGTTCGCCCGGGGATGGTCAACCCTGCGGCCCCACGAGGTTCGAGGATATAAAAAAGAAAACCCTCGAAAAAAGTTGACCGAAAAGAAATAGTCGATAGACTGTACTTGCCTGTGGTGGGTTTCTGCTCCATACCTATCCACTCGATGCCTCGGCAAACTAAGGGGACCAAAGAATGGTCCCCATTTTTTATATCTTAACTCCGTTCATTCTAAGTTTAGAAACAAATTCTTTTAAATCCCTTCGAGCATGAAACAAATCTTGTTGCACGTTAGGTCGAGCATCATATCGATATTGTTCCGCCTCAAGGTTATCTACCTGTTGCTTCAGAAATCTATACTCAAACTTATGTGCAGGGCTTAGTGACTCATCCCCCATTGTCTACATCCTCCTCTTCTGGCTCCTCTTCCCAAGGAGCTTCGGACAGGCTTACGTCTTTCTTGTCAAGCGTAGCCATCCTTCGTTTGTACCCTAGCCATTCCTTTTGTGCCTCGGTCCATCTGTTCATCCTTGGTTTAGGCTTCTTCATGGTCGTGGCTGTGGTTTAGTAGGTTCGCTTGATGGGAAGGGTGTCTTCTTACAGTACATCATGATCTCCTTGCCATATGTGTCGGCAAGCACATCGTACAGATTGTCGAGAACTCCATCACCAAAAGCATCATAACAAGCCTCTTCACTAGGAAAAATAACAGAGGTCGATACGTCTTGGTCCTCGACCACGTATTCAATAATCAATAACGTGTAAAATAATTTAAACATCACTTAATACTTTCTAATCGTTTCGGGATTGGCTTTGTCGCCTCAGTTTTTATTTTAGTACAAGCCGTGGTTACAAAACTTTTAATTCTTTCAGCCTCCTCTAAAGTAAAGTTTTCTGTATAGTCTCCAAGTTGAATACCTAAGTGCATCGGTATGTCCTCATCGTAAACAAGAGTTATATGCTCCCTTAATGTAAGTTTTCTAGTTTCTCTAATCATCCAATCCTATCCTCTCTTCAAATATCATTACGTCCGCACTCCCGCACTTAACGCATGGTTGATTTTTTCTTTCTTCTAATTGATCCAGTGACATTGGATATCGAGCCGGACTCCACATCCATCCACATAGACCGCAGTGCAGGTTAAGTTGACTTACTCGCCTCTCGCCCTGCGGCCTCACGCCTAAGAACTTCGCAGCTATTTGACCACCTCCCATACGCCCTCGGCCCCTGCATCTACATTCGTGTCACGAATTAATCCTTTGTTGTGCAGCGCCGATAGTTGTGGTCGAATGATCGAGAGCTTCAAACCCATGCGATCCGATAGTTGCCTCGCGGTTCCCTGACCTCTCTCCAACTCAGCAAGGATCTGCTCCTTGCGTGACAGCTTCTGATTAGTTTGCTGCTTGCTAGTTAATCGTTTCCAGAACTCCTTGATCATCAGATACTCCTTTCCATTCTATGTATAGATCTTTAATCAGTCGTTTAGTCATGTACCGCAGTGCCCTGTTGTGGGCGTGTCCGTCCGTCTCAACTCTCTCACGTTCCATCAACTTTCGAGTGTCATAGATTTGTCTGTATGGACCTGCGTTCTCTTCTTTTCCTTGGGCTTTCAACAAACTGTCTCCGATTGTCCAGAATACAGCGTGTCTTGATGGACTGTAGCCATGCAGTATAGCCATGTCTTTGTTGGAGTGTTTGCGTTGACGCTCACCTTCAATAACGGCAAGTCCTGCACGTTTGTATATTCCGTCAAGTTCTTTGTCATAGGCCATGAAGTCGCCTATCTCTCCAACAGTGGCTGCAAGACCAAGATGCCCGAAACCTTTTACCTTGTCTACAAAAGTTGAGACAGGCAGTATCTTGGCATAGTTGGCTAGTTGTTTTTCAAGACGCTTACGCTCTTGCAGTATTGGCTTACGTGCCTCGAACAACGCATTGAACTGTGAGTATTCGATCAGTGTAGCCTGACCAGTGCTTAGTTCTTTGTAGAACTTATCACCTTCTTTCTTGTCACCGTCTCGTAAAGATCGGCACATGGCTTTAATCTGCAACACCAGTTTGGTGTCGGCTCGTACCATGTTCTGGCGGTCACGCCAGTAGTAGTTTATTTGTGCGATAGTCGGGTCTTCATATCTTGTATCCATATTGGATCTCCTTGGTTGCGAGGCGGGTTCCTTTTGGCATTGCTGCGTTTTTATGTTGGCCTCTGGTGAAATTGGGCGGCGGCGTCTTGTCCTTTCGGAGTTAGAAGAGTGGCCCAAAACTGGTGGAAGGGTGTTCTCCTTATGACATTCCTGTGATGGTTAATTGACCCTTCCCTTGAGAGGCGTTCGATAAATGGCATTTCTGCGAATCGAAGCTGACCTCTCGTAAATTGGTGGAGGCGGTGTCGGTGTGACGATCCTGTGGAGGATTTTTGGCCTCCGTAAAACTAATCGAGGAGGGTGTGTTCACAGGGGCATTGCTGCGACGGCTTCGTGACCCTCCCCTAACTGGTGGGAGCAATTGGTTGCAGGGCATTGCTGCGTAACGCGACTGGCTCCCATAAACTGATCGGGAAGGGCAGATCTCTAATGGCATTGCTGCGCCGATAGCTTGACCCTCCCCTAACTGGTGGAGGCGGTGTCGGGGTGACGTTCCTGTGGCGGATTTTTGGCCTCCATAAACTGATCGGGAAGGGTGCCCGAAAGGGGGCATTGCTGCGCCGCATTGATGACCCTCCCCTAACTGGTGGGAGCGGTCCTCCATAGGCATTACTGCGCAGTCATGACGGCTCCCATAACTAATCATTTGTTCAATATCTCCTCGTATGTCTGCTCTATCTCTACTGGTGTCCAAACATCCTTGACCATTGCATCGTCTTTTTTAAGACGCTTCTGTATTGAAGACCAAAAACTCTGTTGGTGCGTGTGGTGCTGCGCCCTAGACTTCTCAAACGAGATAGCCTTGTCCAAGTCCTGACGCGTTGCTTGCCCAAGTTTAACACCTGTCTCCGGCAACCTGAGTGTCTCAAACAAATCTTTCGCGTACATCTTCATCGTATTCTTGCGCGATACATTCGGTGTCGATGTCTGACCCTTGCTCAGAACGTGCCTCTTGAACATGGCACGATCTAATTTAGGACGTACAACTGTATCCCAACGTGCGATCTTCTCTAGGTATCGAGCCGTTGCCTCCGTCCGCAATGCTTCATCCGTCTTCAACATCTCGAGATACCTGTCCTTGGCTTCGGTTGCATTGGCAGCATTTGACCACGCTTTCTCCACCGCTAAACTTACTAGACTAACTTTCTGGTTCATTACTCACCTCCTTTAATTTTACTGGTTCACTATAGATGTCAGCTATTTCGACATCCTCTTCTCTCGCACCCACAAGGAGCGAAAACTCTCTTCGAGCATAGTTGATTGCGTCCTCTAAACTAGAAGCGTCATCAACATAAATGGTCCTGCTGACCATGCCCTCACACGTTATTTCATAGGCTTTCATCACGCACCTCCTTGTAATCGATGCGTAGATTGACGCCCAAGTTGTAGATACATTCCCGTTTGAACTCTTCGACCCGTCTGATGGCGTCCGTTACATCCTTGTTCTCATAGGTCTCGATGATATCTTCCAACCGATCCAAGACGTAGTGCATACATACCCTGTTATCCATCGCTCGATCCCTTCAAGTCTGTAATCGAGAATTTAAGTTCTCCCTTCGTCTCTAGGTGCTCGGCCTCGTTTGCTGCATCCGACAGTGCCTCGGTCAGTAAGTACAACATATCCAAGTCTTTGTTCTTGATTACGATCTTGTCCAAGTCAGGCAGGTGGCATTTAACTTGGTGCTCACCATCCTTGTACACAATACAAACAGAGTTGATTGCCCTCCTCAGTTCCTTCCTCGAAATAATCTTGGCCCCCTCGGGTATCCTCTCGTCACTCATCACGCCACCTCTCGATACTCATAAGTGTAATTGAACTCAGCATCTAAATAATGCCACGCCTGTTCATATTCATAATCGTAATTTGTTCCGCCATTTTCCATCTCATCTTCAGCAAGAAGATGCGCCCAATGATTTAGACTAGGCTCGTGGTCCAAGGCTAACTCTTCTTGAAAATAAACGTCAGTCATTTAATCTGTTCCTCAGTTTGTTTGCAGACACAAGTCTCTCACACTGTTCTAATAAATACTCGCCATCGTCATCACAGACATCACTCTCATCTCGGATGCAATCTCGTAGGCGTTCGATCATATGATCCAACGCTACATGCAACACGTTCCACTCACGCTCGTTGAACGTATTCAAGCATTCGTAAACTTTAGTCTTCATCTTCAACCTCCATAACTCCAGTGCCACCGCACTCCTCACAATCCACTCGTTTAGTATCCAGATATCCAACGTCCCTGTCAAAGTTTTGTGGTCGAGCGTACTCCGCCTCAACCCACCCAACTCCGTCGCAGTCTTCGCAAACCTTGCGGCTCGGTTCTCGGTCCTCGTTGTAGAATACCTTGTTAAAGATATCGCTCAACATAATCTCCATCGGATCAACGCTAGTCATTCTCGAACTCCTCCACGTCAGGTATTGTTATGCCTAACCCACAACTTTCGGTGAGTATGTATTGATCAGCACGTTGCGCATCCTCGTTGTAGTATTTGTCGATGTACTTCTTTATCATGGGTACACACAGAGCAAACAGTCTGTCATCTTCAAACGTAGCGATAACGTGTGCCCATTTACCTTCTTCTTCCACGTAGGCAATCGTATCTATACTTACCTCAGTCATTTTCGAACTCCCTCAGTATTGACTTGATCCTTGTCCGCCATGCCCTCGCATCTTCATACGATTCGAAAGTCGGTGTCCCTGCGGTAATCATGTTGATGTTGTTGGCCTCCATCGTCTGAAGCCAATAATCCACATCGCCATAGTAAGCAGACAGCATTGTCTTTATGTCTCGTCTAAGTCCCTCACGCATTCTCTTCCTCCTCCTCTTCGTACTCTGGCTCCCAACTCTCGTTGTCACCATTGCGATACTCGCCCTCAAAGTTGCCGCACTCGTCTTGGTAGTCAGCGTTTACCTCAACGCCCAGATCAACCAACTTGTTCCACACGTTCAACGGTGGCCCCCATGCGGTCCAACAATTGAAACTAAACCATGCAGTGCAATCGTTGTCGTATGCGTGTTTCCCATCCGTCTCGAGATCCCCATGCACATCGACATCACAGACATCCCACTTGGTGTCCCAATTGTCATACCGCCATTCATACCACTGCGGACTTGTGCTCTCGAAACCATACTTGTTGACCTCTATGTCCGGCGCGATCCACAACTCAAATGGCATAGGCACAACCACATCACAGAAACGGCTATTCTCTTTTAGTTCTGCGTACAGGTGTCGGACCAGTTTGCTCGGCCCCTTGATAGATACTTGTTGATAGCAATGATTAGGCATTTAGTTCATCCTCCATGTCATAAATTCTTGTTGTTATCGCGCTCAATGCGCCCCCTAAATATTCCTTCGGACAGTTCAACACTACATCCCTC
>TARA_R100001460_G_scaffold54467_3_pt1 | contig 22357 bp, 43 predicted proteins | sample TARA_R100001460 | Tara Oceans TARA_R100001460 (sample SAMEA2622190) | marine metagenome | biome: marine biome (ENVO:00000447); feature: surface water layer (ENVO:00002042); material: "saline water (ENVO:00002010), including plankton (ENVO:xxxxxxxx)" | depth 5 m | reverse complement strand
CCGCTTCGTCGCATTTGTTCTGCTGGAAGAGGCTTACCGTAATTATTGTTTTTACCACCATTCATGTAGGTAGCAGTATTATCCAATGGGATAAAGAAGCGACCATCTTCTGTTTCTTCTGCTCCCGAAGGAAGAGTGGAAATAGTCTTCTCATTGTATTCTCCATTGTGATAGCGGGAAACAACCCACTTACCAAGGGCATTTTGCGAAGCAATAGCCACAATACCTTGCTCAAGAGCATTATCAGAATCACGCATAAATTCCTCTTTTGCTTTCATTCTGTTCCAAGCCATCATGTCTCTTGGTGCATCCAATGACACAAAGAAGCCAAAGGCTGCTTTGTAGAAAGAATCATTATCTTTCTTTTCATCACCATCGTTATTCTGTGTTCGCTTCACATTCGCAACAAAGTTTCGCCAAAGACCCTTAGCGATAGGGTTTGTTGTTTCAATGCTGTTTTCGGAACAAATCTCTTCAAACTTGTTCTTCGCTTCTTCAACGCTCAAGCCGATAGCCTGTGCGCCCTTTTCAATTTCTGCTTTCATGTTTTCTTGCATGTTTTTCACTTCCATATTTATTTTTCTTTGTCCAAATCTATGATAATTGGCTTATTAGCCAAGATGCTAAAACCTTGGGAGTCATAGTGGTTGAACGCCATTCGCTTTCTCCTATGGTTCTTAAAATTTTGAATTTGATATTACTTTCTAATTCAGTTTGAATTACCGCATCATGCAAGCCAATACAAATTTCACGGATAGTAAATCCGTTATGTAAGAAATCGTGTATTGTGCTTAATGCGAATTTTTCTTTATTTACAATTTTCATTAACAATTTTTTGTATTCGTTTAATCCCGCTTCAATTTGCCTTTTGAGGGTAGAATTGCTGGCCTTTGCCGCTTGCAGTTCTGTAATCGCCCTCCGCATATCACCATTCATAGCATATATAAAGGAGTCCAATTCATCAACAGAGAATCGGGTTATTTCTTCAGCCTTGAGAATTGAAGTTAATACTTCTAAAACAGCCTCATTAGAGAGTGGCTTAAAGTGATAATTTGCACACCTACTTTGTAATGCAAAGATAATCTTATTTCTATCGTTGCAGGTAATAATGAAACGAATATTACTTGCATACCGTTCCATGATACGCTTTAGTGCATTTTGGGCATCAGTTGTCATACCATCCATTTCATCTAATAATACGATTCTAAATGGTGCATCACCTATTGTTCCACTTTGAGCGATATTCTTAATTGTTGTTCGCACATTCTCTAATCGTCTATCATCAGAAGCATTTACTTCAACAAAATTATCTTGAAAAGAATCACCTAAGATTTCTCTTCCAATTGTTAATCCTGCTCCTGTTTTACCATTTCCAGGATTTCCGTATAACAAGATATTGGGCATATTATTTTCTTCAACCCAACCTCTTGCATCAGAAACAAAGTGTTCTTGTCCTATTACTTCATTTAATTTTTTTGGTCTATATTTTTCTGTCCATAACATATTTATTCCTCTGCGATTGCATATATCTTAGTGTTATTATTTAACCTATCAAATACACTAAAGGGCTTTCTTTTAAGATGTTGAGCCAATCTATGTGTAGTAATACAGGTATTTTTTAATTTAGGTAGAGATATTAAAGTAGACTTTAATTCATCTGCCGTCATCGGCCCTTTTTCTCTTAGAATTTTTTCTGCTTCCTTTATTGCTAGTTTCATTCCTCTTGTTCTAGGCATAGTATTCCTCCAATACTGTTTGTGTGGCTACTACTGGCGTAGTTTTCTTTCTACGCCTCTTTTCACCAATTTTAAGCAAACGACACTCAGCATTGTTGAGTTTCTTTTTTGCTTGTTCCTTAAATGCTTCATCCTTCAATAAATCAGGAAGAAGCCTTTGGTTTTTAACTCCCAATCTTCTCGCTAGTTTGGGTATCTGTGAATAGGCTCTTCTTTTTGGCATATTTAGTTGTCCAACAAAACCGCCTATATGAGAATAAGCAAGCATTTCATAAAAATACTTTTGGCTCCATCTTCGCTTAACTCTTCCATCAACAAAAATTAACCTATTAGGGTGCATATTTTCAGACAACCATGATAAAATCTGTGTGTCTGATGGTTTGTTAAACCATAATATTTCGGCAACCAAGTCTCTATTTCTCTCCTTGAGAAAACCATTCACAATAGAATAGGTATCTCTATCTAAAGAGAAAGGACTCTCGCTATTTGGAGCGATTTCTTTAATTTCTTCCTCAAGAAAATTATGAGAACCTGCTCTTTTTATTTTACACATATCCTTAATTTCTTTAGGAACAGATTTTTGGTTAATAGAAGTCAATACTACTTGACCACGGTAATTGCGTATGATATGCAAAATTGCTGACTTATCAGGTTTGTAATGCACATCTTCAATAACGATTCCGTTCTCCACAGGAAACGAACCTACATCAAAATCAATATCGTTTGCATATAGAACGATTGGGTCATTTACGAAAGTAAGTGCCTTTGTTGATTTTCCAGTTCCAGTTTTACCCGTTAGTAGGATTGTTCTATTATCATTATTTCTATTTGTTAGTCCCATTAAATTACCCCTTTCAATTCAAATATTCTATCAAGTCCACTTGATGTTCTATGTCTATTCTCTGATATTAATTCAACAAGTTCTCTAAATGTTCCCCATTCTCCTTTTGCGTCAGGTAATGCAGGAACTAATTCTGTCAATTTATACAGATTTTTTATCCCACCAATCTTTAGAATAGGCTTCGGTCTTGTCTTTGACTCTTTTTCTTTGTAAGAAGAAGTAATCTCATGTTGAAGAAGCGTTCTTTCAACTGCTCTAAGAAATGGTTCTTCAGCACGAAGGATAATTTTCACCCTCACACGATAGCCTATTTGAGAATCACTGGCCCTTTCAATATTAAAATCCAATTTACCAGCAGTTAGCAAGATACCAATTAACATATCTTTACTATACATAAATATCAATCCTGCATGTATTCTGTATTTGAAGGCCAATAGCCATTCGGTGCAGTATTGGTTTCAAGCCAAAAGAAATGTGCCGCAGTTAAACGAGAATCGCCCCGTTCAAGAGCGTTCTCTTCTGCGTTGCTTATAAGATTAGAAATCGCTGTTTCAACCCATTGAGTAATGAAATACTTTGCTTCATTTGAAATCTGAAGGTCAGTCGTTTCTTTAATTAATTGAGTTATATTAATTTTAGTAGTAGGTTTAGGTTTCTTATAGGTTGGCTTTTCTGGAACAATGATTTGATTATCTTTGATATAAGGACAATACTTTTGTAAAACTAACTTGGGTCTTCCTTGCTCATGTAGAATATTTTTTAAGTGAGCATAGCCCTCTTCATCAATCTTCAAACATCTGTAAGTAATTGCATCAATAATTGTCATTTCTCCTTGCTGAATCATAGTTCATCCCTCGCTTGTTCAAGAATGGCCTTAATTAAGGAAAGGTCTTTCCCGCTTTCAATAAAGCCTAGTGCTGTCAAAAGAATCTGTTGCATGTGTTCATTTTTTTCTAGTTCAGTTTTAAGACCTAGATTTTTAATAATCTTCTGTTTATGATTCTTTACTGTATAGTCTTCCTCGCCTGACTGTTGTTTTAAAACAAATCTTCGTTGATATAGTCTTTCTAAATGAAGCATACAGGTTTTCATCCTAACATTTATTGTTTTAAGGGCTTTATTGGTTTGATTCATACTCATGTCTGAGATTTTTCTACATCTCCCGTGTTCATCGGGAAAATATTTTGTATTCCAAACCGCATTTTCTTTTTCATCTTTCATTCTAATCTCTCCACATCATTTAAGGTATTAATATCTGCAACAAACTTATCATCACGAATACGGACACATCTTGGAAACCTTAGACCCAAGTTGCCTTTTTCATCACGGCTAACCAAATCAGCCTTGACTTCAAGGATAACAACAGGTGAAACAAAGAATCGCCCGTTGTCAAAGGATTCAACATTACGCCGTAGCGTATTAGTGAGGTTGATTAAATCGCTATCCGAGAAGCCGGTTCCACACCAGCCGACGCTGTGATAACCATTATTAGCCCTCACGCCTAACTCGTAAGTGCCGAAAACACTTGCTCGTTTCCCTTCTCCATATTTAGCAGAAAGGATAACAACATCAAGGTTTATCTGCGGAGGTTTGTATTTAGCCCAGAAAACGGAGCGTTTTCCTGATTGATAAGGTTGGCTTGCATCTTTAACGATGATTCCTTCAAATCCTTCGTTGATTGCTTCATGGTAAAAGGCCATAATGTCGCCCTCGGTGATTCGGTGTGCTTGATTCGGCAAGTCTTTCATCTTCTCTAAGCGTTCCGTGTATGACAAATCCATGACTGTTTCGTTATTCAACATGAGACAATCAAAAATGACCCATTCAACCTTGACCCTTTCCATAGCCTCTTGAACATTCTTTGAATGAACCCTTGTTCCCATTTGTTTATGAGGTGCAGGTGCGCCATTTTCCAAGATAGGATAGATTTCACCATCAAGAATAGCGTTTTCAATATCATAGGCTTGAACCAATTCAACAACATCAGGGAATTGCTGAGTTACGATTTTACCCTTACGATTAAAAATCATAGTTTTATCTCCATCAATGTGAATTTGATAGCGATTTCCATCGTATTTGTAATCAACAACAAAATCAGTCGGCCACTTATTCATCGGAACTTCCTTAGCAAGCATTGGTTTTACGAACTTTCCGTAAGTTAAATTACAAGGAGGGGTATTGCCCGCCTCATAATACTGACAAACTACTTCAACAGAATTAAAGTTCAAATGTTTCTTTACATCTGCTTGCTTCTTATTGTAGTGCTTGGCGATAATCTTCGCTACTGTTCCTTCATTGATTCCGTTTCGTGGCGTTCTAAGCATATACCGAATGAACCAGCGTCGTGCGTTTGCAGACATAGCCAAAATTGATTCCTCAATCATTTCAAATTCATTAGAATCAATTTTTCCACAATTCATGTTCAGTAGTCGGTGAACATACTGAACAGAAAAATTTCGTTGCTTTTCTGCTGATGGGTCAAGGTGATAAATTGCTTCGCCCAAATCATTGTGAGCATAAATTAATCCATCAATTTCATCATCAAAAACATCAAAGATTTTAGCCAACCATTTCTTTGCCTTTGCTAAACCAAGACTATTTGCTTCTAGTTTATCTTTGTCAAGAATCTGCAAAACCAAAGAAGGACTACTCTTCTGCGTCGTGAATGTTTCCAAGTCCCGTGAAATCCGACTTATCTGTTGAGTCGGTGTTAATTGGTCTGTCGCTTGTAGCATTCTGCTCATATTTTCCCATGTCATTTTCAATCATCTCCTTATTGTTATTTACTTCTTTAATCAGTTGTTTTAGAAGTCTACTGATTCTTCCTTCATTCTTCTCGGAATAAGTCCACATAGCGTTTGCTAGATAGACCCAATCATTCCTCTTCATTGTTTTCCTCTCCTTCTAGTCTTTGAAGTAGCCGTAAGAAATTCATCATTAATTGCTCAACGACTCTTACTTCTTCGTGCATTTGCATTTCCATAAATCTATGCAACATATGAATCAATGATGCTTGAGTAATCGCTGGTGCTAATCTTGCTAGAGAATCATTAGAATAGATTTCCCAATAGCAGACAAAAGAGGCTCTCGCCAAATAGTTTCCATTAACAGTATCATTATATCCTGAATTGAAGTGGTCAAGGGCTAGTCCCTTGAGGTTCTTCTTCAATTGCTTAGACCAAGAATCAAACTTCTTATTGTTGGTTGTAATCAAATAAAGTTTATTCATTCTTTTCACTCCATTTTTTCCCAAATATATTCTATCCATTCATCAAATACTTCATCATGGTTTTTCATCAACCACATAATTAACATATCGTATCTAACACCTACATTGTATTCCTTACTCATTTTTTTCACCATCCATAAACTCTCTCATAGCCTGATAAAACTTACCGAAACAAAGGTCAATATGTTCTTTTTGAACTCTACAACCTCTTCCACCTTTAGGTGGGACAGTCATACTTTCTTCAACATAGGTAGCAAACAAATCAATAATCTTACCAGCACAAGTCCCAAACCTAGGAACAGCATTATGCCCATATTGCCTATCTTCATTTGCTGCCCGTAGGCTTATCTTTGATTGAACATCACTTACTCTCTTCATTTAATTCTCTCCTTAAAATTTGTAATAACAATTTTGCTTCATCAACATTCAAACGAATGCCTTTATTCGTTGGTTTGTCATTACGATACCAACGAATATCCATGACCTCTATATTCCAATAGACACCACGCTTTATTTTACAGTCCAGTTCAGCATTACGGACTATGGTTCCTTTAACTTCTAATTCATCTGTCAATTCATCCACCCCTGTTTAAACTTATCAAGTTCCTGTTTTGATGTAAAGTATCTTGGAGTATCTAAATCATCCAAGCGATTTACAACCCAACAAACACCGCCAAGACTAGAAATCTGAACAACTTCAAATTGCCCTCCATTTACTTCTAATACTTCAGCAGTATTTACTTCAGGCACTAAACCATATTTACGGGTAATTTCTTTCGCTACCGTGTGCATATTTTCAGCAACATACTTAATGATATGCGCCCGTTGAATAGGGATTTTTGGTGCTACCCCAATTTCTAATTCTCCTGTCATAGCACACACTTTACATTTATTTCCTTCACAAATAGGACACTTAACCCTTGCTTTATGAGGTGCGGGTAAAACAACAGTTATTGCTTTTTCTTTCATTTCTTAGTCTCCTTAAGTTTTGATTCCCAACAATCTTGACACATACCATATCTTCGCATATGATACCCACCAAAATGAGGGATAATAGTTATATTACACTTCGGGCATTTCATCATCGTTCCCTCCATTCAACTCTTAATCGGCCATCATCTTCTTTGATGAGAATACACATGGTTCCATCGGAATAAACGGTAGTCATTCTTACAATTTCTTTATCCATATTTATTCCTCCACTAATACTGCAACATCTGTTGAGTAAAACAACTGGGCGATTGATAATGCCGCTAAGAAACTGTTCTTAGAAACCTTCACAGGGTCAAAGACACCTGCTTCTGCTAAATCTTCGTGCATACATGAAACTGCATTGAATCCCCAATTAGGATTTGTTCCATCAATTGTTTTTTCCATTTCAAATTCAACAACCCTCGTTTGTTCAGTATAATTAGCATTATCCAAAAGAACACGATATGGTTTTACGACTGATTTTCTAAACCATTCGGGTGCTTCAATAGCATGAGCAAGACGAATAAACGGAACACCGCCACCAATAACAATACCTTCTTCTAAGGCTGCTTTTGTTGCATGGAGAGCATCATCAAGTCTTTCTTTCTTTTCTCTCATTTCAATGGAAGATGATGCACCAACCTTAATCGTAGCAATTCCACCCTTTAGACGGGAGACTCTTGATTTGATACGAGCCAAGTCATGTCCTTTCAAATCAAGTGCCTGTTCTTTTAAGGCTTTGATTCTTTCTTCGGTATTGCCTTCTCCGCCAATAAAGGTGGTCGTTTCTTTTGTAATGATAACCTTAGAACAGGTTCCCAAATCAGTTTCAGTAAAGAGTTTTGAATCGTCTTTACTTTCTTCAACAAAGACCTTTCCACCAATCAAGGATTGAATATCCGACAATTCATCAATCTGAGCATCACCAAAATTAGGAGCCATGACCACTGCACATTCAACAGTCTTGTTGATTAGATTCATAATCAAATTGTTAAGTGCTGAACCATCCATACCCTTGCACATAATTAGAAGAGGTCGGCTTTGACTGGCCGAATACTCAAGCAAAGGCATAATGTCTTTGAAGTGCCGAAGGCTCATGTTTGACATGAAAACAACAGGATTATTAAACTCAACTTTCCCGCTTTCAGTATTACACATAAGATGGCTCAAATAGCCTTCTTGAATTTCCATTCCCTCACGGACAATTAATTGTGTCTGATAGTTATTAGATTCTTCAACGGTAATTACCCCATCTCGGCCAACTGTATTAAATGCTTCTTGAATTAATTTTCCAAGAGAAGCATCATTGTTTGCTGCAATTGTGGCTACATTCATAATATCGCCATCATCAACTGCAATTGAAATACTATCTAAGTAGTTAATTGTTTCTTCACGAAGGGTTTCCATCAAAAGGTGAAATTCATGCGTAGTCAGTTTTTCTTCATTGTTAATCAATTCATTACAAAAAGCCTGTGCAAGAATACAAGCAGTAGTTGTTCCATCACCTGAACCTTCTTGGGCTTTACTTGCTAAATTTTGAACTAATTGAACTCCCATTTGAACATAAGGGTCTTCGTGAGAAACATATCTTGTAATTGTTACGCCGTCATTGATGACGACTGGTGGATTACCCTGTAAAATTACTGTTTTTGCCTGTGGCCCTAATGTTGGTTTAACTGTATCAGCAACCAAATTGATTCCTTGTAGTAGTTTTTCTTTTACTTCTCTTCCTTTAATAATCATAATTAATCTCCTCCACTCTAAGTAGCAATTCAATCGTTTTCCAAATAAATCTACAATCTTTTTCTTCTGGAGTAATGTTGGACAGATACAATACATATTCAACAAAGTCTTTATCGGCATTTAAATGCCACGTTGCCCAACTATGAAACTTCTCAATCTTATTCCTATATTTTTGTTGCCTAAAAAACATTAATCAAAAACCCCCAATAGATGTTCTACGGAAACAATAATCATATCGTCGTGAGTAACGAAACGGTGTCTATCGTCAAATAAAACCGTTTTACCCTCTACTTCGGGCATTGAAGGACATGAATGCACAACACCTGTGCTATCAATCTTAACCTGAATACCTGATTTAGAAACCGAGTTTTCTAGTTTGATTATTGCATAATTACCTAAAGCCTTCATTCTTCTTCACCTCTTGTAATAGGCCAGTTTCTTGGCGGGAAAAAATCTAAAACCATTTTAGTCATCTGTTTGACAGTTTTATAGTCTCGGGGAGAAGCATAAATATCTTCAATCATTTTAGCCGCTAAGGGCTGCGTTTTAGAATAATGCTCTAGGAACCCAACCATATCTTTTTGTCGTTCTTCACGACGCAAACGATTATATTCATTTTGGTACTGAATCCAAGAAGAATGGAGAGGCGCATTCATATAAGCCACAAAATCTTCCAAATTAGGGTTGCGCCAAGTATTCAGATTCCTTGAGCGAGGATGGTCATATCTGAATGAAGGCCAACTCCCTTTCAAATCTTCCAAAATCTCTTGCTGTTCTTCGTAAGTCATTTCTTGCCATAATTTCTTCTTCATTCTTCTTCCTCCATTGATGGAATAGCGACCCATGCTCGGTTAGTTTCAGAAACCCAAGTATAAACATGAGTTTTGTAAAACTCCTTCAATTTCTTATCTCGCTCAGTCTTTTTTGACTTTGCCCATTGAACACCTTTATTTTCCTTTGGTGTATTTTTGTCGTTAGGATGAGCATTTGAATGTCTCTCGGCTCTTTCCATCAAAGAAATCTTTTCGGCTTCTCGCATTGGTCTATCTGGATATTTAGACGCAGTGCTAATACCCTTCTTAATTGACTTAAATCGTTGTCCTGTTGTTATTGTTTTTCTCATTCTTCTTCACCCCATGTTTGTATTTTGTATTCCTCATTATCTTCATAGATTTCCAATTGTTTAGGTTCTCGCTTACTCCAAAAACCATGATGGTCAATTCCACCAAGAACATATGCACATTCCATATTCTGTTCCCAGATAGAAACTGTCCGAATATCGGTTCCACTAAAATAGGCGGCTCCAAATGGATGAGTATGAATCCAGCAACGAATAGGAAGAGTCATACCAATTGGAGGCTCAAAGAAATCAACAAAGCCAGCCGTTCCTGTTGAAACGAAACAATTGTTTTTTCCATCAATTACAACCTGCACTTCAAGATGAGGTAATGTTTCCGTTGAAGCCTTCCAAATAACTTCATGAAAATTTTTGTTGTGCATAGCAACATCTAATAGTTCTTCCTTTGGGCCTTTACAAGAGTTAAGGTTAATCTCAAGAATCTCTTCAAAGGATTCCTTAATATCAGAGATGGCTTTCTCTCTAAAATACTCCAATTCTGCTTGTTCAATTTCACTTTCATCTTTCATTTCATTCTTCTCCTGTTCTTTTAACGCCCAATCGCTACTTTTACTCATTTCATTCACCTCGGATTTTCTGCAACTTGGCCTTCAACTTAGCCTCTTTCTTAGCCTTCTTTCGCTCTTTGCGTAGTGTTCTGCGGCTCTTTTTGGGCGTTGGGTTCTGTGCCTTCTTGCGACTCTTGATTTCCTTTGAAGCCTCCATAAGCATAGAGATATGCTCAGGCTTTGTGCTATCAACCAACTTTTCTAAGCGGCTTGCGATAACTCCGTATGGCCGATTAAATCGGTTTCGGGCTTCGTCAATTGAAAGTTCGTAAAAGTTCAAGATGAGGTCATAGTCCTGTTCTTTTGTCCAACGGGGAGTATATTTCCTACCCTTGTTTCCATGAGTATTTTGCTTAGGTCTAACTGCAAGAACCACTTCTTTCTTCTTTGAATTGAAAGTAGCGAATTGCCGAATAATTGTTTCAGGCTTTCGCAAATTCAAAGCCAATGCTTCTTCAACCGTTTTACAATTGCGAATCATTTCTAATTCAACATTTGTCATTCGTCCACGCTTTGCGCCCTTTTTTGGCTGAGAAACTTTCTCAACAGGTTTTACTGCCTTTGCTTTTACTTTCAAATTTTGCCAACGATTACGAAGTGCTCCCTGTGTTCGCCCAATTTGGAGCGACAGTGCTTCCTTTCGGCTTTTACACGCCATAATCATCTCATCTTCTTCTTTTGACCACTTAGCGGCCGTTCTGTTAGTTTTCATCTTTTTTCTCTCCTTAATTTTTGTTTTTATTGTTTTAATTTCAGCATCTACTTTCTTTTCAGTCGTTAGATGCTTTTTTACGACTTTATCAATATCCGATGGATTAATGGTCTGACCAAACTGTTCAAAATAACCCTCAAGAATCACTTTTGTTTGGAAGTGATTCAAATAGCAATCAATAATGAATTTTGACTGTTCGGGCGTATATTCTTTGGCATGGTCGCCATCAAATAGACTACGATATTTATTAGCAATATTAGAAGGACTTCTTGAAAAGCCAAATTTACTTTCCATAGAAAGTGCAATCTGTTCCCATGTTTGTCTTTTTGTTCTACAAACAACAAGAAACGCCACCTGCTCATCCGTCCAAAAATTTCTTTCACTCATACATTCACCACCATATAATCTCTCACTTCTTCCTTATTAAAATATCTTTGAATCCATTGTGAGCCTAATCCTGCAATTGCGACCTGCATAAAATGAACATTACTATTTGTTCCATCCCACGAATCCCCTTGGCAACTGAATGAACCTTCTTCTCCGGCTAAGAGCATATCATACATCTTCGGGTCGGCCTTATGACTCACAAGTGCGGCATTTCTACCTTGCGCTCGTAAGTCAAGCCATTTAAGGGTTGTGTTGTATAAGGTTCGCCTCACACCCAAGTTATCAACACAACAAATCACAAGGTCATAGCCCTGCATTTGTTTTTCAGTCAAAACTGGGTATTTGCTAAAAGTAGAGACAGATTCGTAGGAATCCATCATTACCTGAGCCTTATTTTGCCCAACATGGCCTTTCTTAAAGTTTTGATAAGGTAGGTTCTTTGTTTCTACCGAATCAGGGTCAGCCACATGAATGCGGTAAAGGCCCACTTTATCTAATGTAGGAATCAGAAAACTTCCAATTCCACCTGCTCCAATTACTAATATTTTTCTCATCATTCCCATCCTCCATTTTCTATTGTATATTTAATTACTTCTAAATCCCAAACTCGCTGGCATTCAAGACATTCTGCGGTTGTATCTGTTGGATGCCATTTAACCACCGTTGGTTGGTGGCCAAATCCAATTCCATCAATACAAACACAAGTAAAACCTGTTATTAATTTATCTTTTCTCATTGATATTCCTCCTTAAATTTTTCTTCTGCTTCTTTATCTTGCTTTTTAAGAGTGTCAAAAAACTCTTCGGCTATCTCATCAATCTCTTCTAAATACGGGGGATTAAATTTTAATAATTCCTGCATAAGCGAATTAATTTCATCTGCTTGAGACAAAATGTTTAGAACCAGAAAATTTTCAAATGTAATGTCTGATTCACAATCCTCAATATAAAGATTATGTTGCCTAATCAATCTTTCTTTCTTCTTCTCAAATTCATCCATATTTATTCCTCCTTAAAATGTTTTACCATGCATAAACTCACGGCTTTCATTATATTCCATTTTTGCTAGAATTGCTCCTGCAATATCTAAATCTTTGCCAAAGGCATAATCCATAATACGAATTACTGCATCGGCTAATTCTTCTTCAAGACTACTAAATTCAATAATCTTTGAAGATGATGGGTTTCCATCCCGTAAAGCCTCAAGTGCTTCACTAATTTCTGCATGAATCAAAGCCATGCGTTCACCATCATTCGGGGTTTCTTTCCAAAACCCATGATTAACTGCGTTCTTATATACTTTCTTTGCTATTTTATTCCATTCTTTTTCAAACATATCATTCACCTAATTCACTTAGTTGTTTTCCTTTCACTTGGCTGGCTAGTTTTAAACCCACCATAGATAAGATTGCTTTAGTCTGTCTTCTAATATTGAAGCGAGAAAATCCTGTTTTCTCGGTAATTAGATTCTGAGTTATCAGCGTATTTACATTCATGTTTGCTGAAATCCAAACAATTGACGCATAATATGACCTTCCTTTATTGAAGGTGTTCTGTGCGGCCTTTGTTTCAAAAAACTCTAATATTTTGATTGTCTGTCTTTTAAATACTAAATCACTTGTAATCTCATTAAGTGTCTTCTCTAAAAGATACTGTGGATTAATAGGACTATAAGCGGCTTTGTTTCTAAAAACTTGATTGATTTTTCTAACTAGTCTCTTAACTGTTTTTAAGTTAGCATTAAACTCAGACGAGACTTCTGCAAAAGTATGTGGTGTTCCGTTTTCTCTTAAAGCATAAAAAACAACTGCGGTTGCTCTCGCTTCAATTTGACTTCTTCCAAAAATACCTTTGTTATGTAAGTCAAGATATAATTTTTCAACACGCTCATTCAAACCCAAGTTAGGGGCAACATGAGACAAAATCATATTACAATGCATCAAAGCATTTTGTATGTGTTGAGGAATCACACTATTCTTACCAAACTTATTAAATTTGTAAGAACCTTTACCAGTAATAACAGAACCCAATCTACCTTTATCAGCAGAATGTTTTAGATTACCGCCCGTATCTAAAATATGAACAGTTTCTTCAAACATCTCTTGGACTAGAATAAGCCCACAGTTATTACAAACTCTTTCGCCTTGTATCTCATCAAATGAGTTATTGTTGCTTCCACATTCATCGCAAATCATTGCTATCAATCCTATATTTATTCGGTTCAGCAGCAAGATACCGCTTAATTGTATTTACTATTGTTATTGTAAAGGAGTCGTTTAGAAGGGCTAATGCTCTTGCAGCAAATTGGTCGCCTAATGGAGAGCCTTCGGCCATATTGTCAATACAAATTGGCCCTCTCCAATCTGGTTCAGTGAATATCTTAGAAGAAGAATCATCTTCCTCTGATTTAACCATTTCAACAATTGGTTGCCAGACAAAAGTTGAAACCATTTGAATGCCAGACTTATATCTATTATTTGTAAGTTTCCAATCATAATCTTTGCCTCTAACAAAGAGAGTCTCTAACACTCCGTCATTACCATATTCAGCAGATAGTCTACCTTTATGCTGAACTAGCATATCAGCCACTAATTCCAATGCCCTTGCGTCTACAATATCCTGCATTCTGTTTTGCATCAAAAAAGCAATCATGACTTTTAATTCAGACTGCGATGGCTCACGGCCCATTAGCCTAGTATATAGTGATTTAGGTGAAAGATATTTCCAAGACCCCTTTCTCCTATTATGGAGATAAAAATTACAGTAAGAGTCTAATTGTTTTGGAGTTATCTCTCCCCAAATACCATCACTTATCTCCATAGCAAGCATCTTATCATCAATTTGAACTACATTCAAGCGAACCTCTTGTTTCTCAAAGTCCTCAAAGAAATGAAAGGGCGCACGATTCTCAAGACAATACTTGACATTTTCTGGCAAATTAAGAGTTGAATACAACGCAGAAAGTAAATTTTCTGGCTTCTTTTCAAAACATGATTTGAAAGTGATTCTTGCTAATGCTGAACAAATAGTTGAAAGGCTGTATGATTTACCATTTAATTGATAACGAATGCCTTCTCTTGATAGAACAACAGGACAGCCTTCAATAAAAATAATATGATTAAATTTATATCCGAAGCCAGTAGAGAGATGTCTTCTTGATTTTCTAGGAGAAATCAAGTTCTTCCAAAAGGCTTCCAGTCCTGCTTGGATTGGGTCTTTAGAAGACCGGATAAAATTAACCGTTATGATTTCTCTAAATTGGAAAGAAGCACAGGTAATATTTGTTTCAAAATACTGTTGGCTATCATCTGGTTTTTTAATTCTTAGTTTCATTATATCACATCATATATACATTTTTATCGTCATTATTACATTTATCATGGATTTCGTTTTTAATTTCATGGGCTACCATAAGTTGCCCGCCACACACACGACATCGTGTGGCTATTGGTTTATTGCTTCTCTTATTGAGAACATATTGAGGATTCTTTTCTTTCATTATTATTCACCATTTTCAATTTAGTTTCTTTTAAAACATTACAAATATAACATGATTCGCCTTCGCAATTAAATTTGTGATAGTTAAGCAGTTCTTTAATTTTACCTGTCTCTTTGATTATGAACTTATGAAAGCCCATGTTAATTGCTTCTTCATATTCCCACAGGCATTTTTTGAGAGTGGTATTTAGCCTATATATTTTTTCGCTGTCATCCATGTAAGAATCACACACATTGATTGCCATACCTATTCTTTCCAGAGACATATTAGATAAATCTCTAGACATTATTACTATTACATCTAAATACTCTTCAAAATTAGAAATTTTGGAGAGTTTCATTTAATCACCTTAAATTTCGCAAGCGCCACCGGCACAGGCTAATTCGCCTGAAAGGTCAGTATCATCCTGTAATTCTTGAACCAATGTTAAATCAATATCTTGAAGAGTTTCAGTCAGTTTATCATAGGTTTCTTTATCACAAGTTTCAAAGGGTGCTTGAGTATATGTTCCTCCGTCATATGGGAGAACAGAAAGGCCATTATAGTAATGTCGGTTTAACCACATCCAATCGGCCACTGTTTCCCATTCTTCTTCTTTTATAGAGACTGTTGCAGAAACATTGTGGGTATTCAACCCATCATTATGTCCTGCACGAACCCAACGAATACTAAAGTTTTTGACTCGCTCCAACAAATCAAACACTGATTCATGTCGGATAATTGCATCTTTTGGTGCTTTTTGAGGGACTGAAATAACTGCCTGTTCGTGCGGATTGAAAAACTCATCCTCAACGAGTTCGGGGTGGTTGTTTGCGAGATAGCCATAAATTGCTTCATTCTTACCAACACGAAGACGACGAATATAATACTCATCGTGATAAGCATGAATGCCGCTTGATGTTCCTAAAACAAGAGAAGTGGTTCCTGCTGGTTTCACACAAGTTGTTCTTGATGCTGGATTGATACCAATTTCTTTAGCAACTCGTTCATTCTCTTTCTTGACTTCATAGGCCGCCATTTCTAAATCAAGATGTTCAACAATGTTGGATGCAATTCCTGTCATTGAAACACCGAGCAAAGCATCCTTTTCTGTTGCTTTGCGCCATACCTCACGAAGATAATGAAAATCAGTATATCCTGCTTGAAGCGTTCCAAGGAATGCGGCGGCTGAAACTCTTGATTCTAAATCGGCTTGGTCTGTAATATCTGAAGCATTTACTTCGGTTAAGTTGCAGAATTGATATGGCCGTAGCGCAATTTCACAACATGGATTTGTTCCCCAGTCTTTGTCGTTATTAAAATAAATTCCAGGCTCTCCTGAACCGGATGCTTTAATTCTGTTCCACAAATCCATAAAGAAATCTTTCGTCACTCTATGTCTCAAAAGAACGGCTGAATTGTTTGCCCTTCCTCTTTGGGGATTGTTTTCCCACCAATTACCAGATTTACAAGCAATCATTTCATGGTCGTCTGCTGAAAACAAAGAAATCATAGCCGCACGACGAATACCTCCACTAAGAACAGCATCAGCAATATGGCACATAATATCATGTGCTTGAATTGGCTTTAACATAGAACCATTAGAAATAGTTTGAAGCATACCTTCAATCTTAACAAGACATTCTCTCAATGGTTGTGGGCCTGGGGCTTTACCTCCAGAAGTTTTTAAAAGAGAGCCTTTTGGTCTAATGTCGGAATAATCAAATGTAGGTGTAGATGTTCTAACACCAGTATAACATTCCATTAGAATTTTTACTGCATCAGCCCAACCTTCTATTGAATCATTAACTAAATATCGTCGTTGGCGATTTGGGTTAGGATGCTGAATAGGAGTCATTAATTCAACATGATGTCGTTGAACCGAATATCCTACGCCTGTTCCTCCTAATAATAGGAACATAGCCTCGCTAAAAGCGATGTGAGTATCAATAGGCATATAAGCACAATTATAGACCCGATTAGGGCTAATCTCAATCGGCTTACCACCAAATTGCATTGAACGCATAGAAGGCAACACCTTCTTCGTTTTGACAAAGTGAGTATAAACATCACGAATATCTTCTTCTAACTGAGGATAGGTTTTGATGTGCATTTGCATATTTCTTTCAACAATTTCATCCCACGATTCTCTTCGGAGTAATTCGGGGTTGTATTTTGCATATTTCATGTGAACAGTAATATCTGATAAAATCTTTTTGTTTGGGGCTTGAGTCATAATTAACACCTATATTTGCTTCTTTTAGGTAATTCTGAGAGATTTGAGAATGAGGCTAACCAATGACTACCATCGGTTATCACCCATTCTTTTTCTTCAAGGAATACCCAATCCTTAAAATGAAGAATTGCTTCTTCACCGCAGGTATTGAGTAATTCATCTGTTGATGAAAACACTTTCCCTGCGTAATCTATCCGAGTCTGCCCGTCGCAATAAATGTAGCCCCTCTTGCCCATAGCGAGGACATGACGGGGCGGGTAAAAGTCGGGTTTGACTACTGCTAAACCATTTATCTGAATACAGGAGGAATAAGTCCATCCTTTCAGGTCTAGCATTATTTTTAATCCATTTTGGTTGATAAAATTTATCAAATCGGGTTGCATCACCCAAAAAAGGGGATAGCGCAGGATGGATTAAATCCTACGCTACCCCCGAATGGTGGTTTGGAAGAGTTAAGAGAAATTAATCTCAATAACTTCCTCCAACAATAGCGGGGGTCAAATCCACTGATTGAACAGTGTCCCAATTAATTTCCCCGATAGATTCTCTAGCAACCATTTCACCGTCAATAAACACCCAATGGGTCGGGTGTTGGTCAATTTGGTCAATAACTTCGCTTTCTGCAAGGACAACTTCTGTGTGTCCAGTTTCGTTCATAATTCTCAACTTAATCATATTCTCATCTCCGTTGTGTTTTCTCTACTCTTCCAAAGTATATAAAGGAGTCCACCTACTCCAATGGGTAAGTCAATACCCACATTGTCAATCCCAACACAGAATGTTGGTTAAATGCAATCTTTGCTAATTTTTTAATCATTTTTCCATCTCCTGCATAATTTTAACCAATTTGTTATTTAGCATAACTAATTGTTTTTGAATCTTATCTTTAAACTTCTTATTATCAGCATCAATCTGCTTCTTTTTTTCTTCTAGTGCCTTTTGCATAGCATCATTCACTGAATTAAACAAATCATTATTTGAGAGATTTGTTAAGGCATTACTGATTTCAGCAGAAACCAGCATATCCATGTGCTGACTTTTTTCCTCTATCCTTTTGATTCTGTCATCTAGTGCTTCAAACATATGAGATTGTCGCTTCTTGATAGATTTTTCAGCATTACTTTCTTGTCTTGCTCCAAAACAAGGATTGCAGTAGGCTTGCCATGCACCTGCTTTAATTGTTTTTGTTCTGAAGTTGATTCCGCATTGGCGACATTCTTTAATTATTCCTGCCATATTTATTCCTCCCTGTCCATTTGTTCGTATGCTCTTTGTTGTTCAAGATATGAAGTCAAAATCATATCTAGTTTTTCAGGTAGAGCATCAATAATACCTGCAATTAATCGTCGGTTAAGACTTAACCAAAGACGGTGATAAGTGTTAATCACTACCTTTGGTTCATCATTTTCATTCTGTGATATAACCATTGGTGGCATATCTTCTGCGTCAATTATTCTAAATTCTACTTTATTTTTTTCGGGTATCATATTAAATCAATCCTCTCTTTACTTATTGCTACTGGGTGTTGGAAATAATATCCAATTTGGTTTCCGTCTTCATCATACATCTCTTCTAAAAGATTATCTATGCAAAATTGCTTAGCCTTTTCAAAGGGAATATATTTTCTTTGTCTAATATGTGGATTAATTTTATGCAATATAATATCAAATTGCTTAGCAAATCGTCTTTGTAAAGCAATCATTCCTGCTCTAATTGTGTTATCCATACTATTAGATGTTGGCTTAATCAAGCCAGCATGAATCAAAGCGTTTTTTAATTCTTCGGTTGTTGCACCGTCATTGTTCAACATTACATTGAGCAACACGGTTTGTATTGTTTCTTGTTCTGTGTGCATTTTTATTCCTCTTTTTTAATTTACCTCTAGGTGAAACGAACTTCCCACGACTCTATTTAAAGAATCCAAAAAGCGGGGAGTCCGTCTCAGAAAGTTGGCGATACAACGAGAATGGCGGGCGTATCAGGATTTGAACCCGAATCTCCGGCTTAGAAGGCCAGAATGCTATCCATTACACCATACACCCATGCGACCATTCTCACTGCGAATACGCTTCTGCTAGCGTGAGCGCATTTAAAGCATTTTTCGTATGAATGATACCCTCAATGCGCTGAATGTCGTCGTTCTCGTTTCTATCCACCGAATTGACGACCAACTGTGCTACAATTTGAGCCAGTTTTTGTGGACTTGTGTTGATTAACAAGCGAGATAACTCGTCTTTTAGATGGTCTTTGAAGTTTTCATGTGCTAAACAATCCATACATTCAACATTTTCCATAATTTCAAGACGATGGTTTGGCACTTTATACCAACCCGTTCCATTACAAATTTCACATTTCATTTAAAACTCCTCCGTAAGAGAAAACAGTTTCACTTTCTTTTGGCCCCAATATTGGAGACAAATCATAGCAACTGTTAGCATATTGTAGTTTTTGGCTGATTGATTTAGCCGATAGTCATCAACGGTTTTTTTATACAACTGTTGAGCAACTCTCAATTTATCCATCACAATTACTTCTTCTAGTGCTTCATATGTCTCTCCAAATTCTTTTTTGAGCGACTCAAGCATTTTCATTTCAATATCATTATACATTTTCAATCCTCACGCTTTAATTGTAATTCCGCCATTACCTTCATCATCGCCATATTCTATATAACAAACATCACAATGGGTTAGTTTATCATAAAAGTCTTGCATTGACCTATCCCATTCTTTGGCAAATTTGAGTTTCATCATAGCCATAGTAAAAGATGGCTCTCCAATATAAAACATATTTGGTTTATTTACACCGCAACAAGAACAGTTAATAGGATAAGATGCAACTTCAAAACTAGAATTAACACTTTCCCACTCTTTTTCTTGTTCCTCAGTAAAGTTTTCACCACTGCCGTCTCTTTCAATAATTTCCTTTAAGGGAGCAAGTCTCTCCTTCCAAAGATTCATATATATTTGTTGAAAAGAATCACTATCTCCTTGCTCTGCAAAGTTTTTGAAAGCAGTAAATATTACTTCTAACTCTTCATTAGAAAGACCAATCTTTTGTTTGTGGCCTATGGCATTAAAGAAGGTTCCAAGTCTGCTCTTATACAATTCAAATTCATTTTTCCATTCTTCTTTCATATTTATTCCTCCATCAGTTGTTGTGGATAACGGGGCTTACGAGCATTATAAGCACGAACACCCACATTGTATTTTTTTGCGTAGTGGTTTGCAGGAAACCAATCAGGACGACGGTTCTTGCGCCATTCAGCGATACGCCACTTACCCTCAAGATAATAGTGGCGATAAGATTCAATTACAAAATCCCATTCAGTAGTTTCAATACCATACTGAACTCTTGATGTATTGTAAAACACATCTCTATCAATACGATATTTGTCATCCATAGCAATTGAAACTGGTTGAAGTCGCTTCTTTGAAAATGGGTGTTCAAACACCACATCAAAATAAGGAATACAATCAAGGATTCTTTGTAGTGTTCCATGCTTTTTCTCATAACGATGAGTGTATTCATCACAAAGAGCCAAGCCATGTTCATAAAGCCAGTTCCAATTAGCGTAAGTTTGCCTCGCCCAAATGGTTGAGGGGTGGTTAAGCATGGCTGGCTTCATTAATTTTGACTCGGTGGCGAGGTGAAAAGCCTTAAGGTCTTTCAATTGAGGTTCTTCACCGTGTTCTTGAACATATTGCATGTAAAGAATATTAGTATGCAACATTTGACAGGTTTCAGTCGGCATCTTGATAATATGCTTATCAAGCATTTGTTGAGCCGCTTCAACTGGATTTCGTGATAGTGCAAAGATATTCATTGTTGTTCCCCCATAAATGCTCGCAGTTTAAATCTAAGATTCAAAATTAACCCAACCAATTCAATAGTTGATAGGTCGGCCAATTCAGCCACATTCATTGACATAACTTCGTTTCCAATTCTTTCATCGCTATTCATTCTTCTTCCTCCTCATCAATAACCATTCCTGCTAATTGGCTTTCGGAAAACTCATCATTACAATGAACGCATGTAATACACTCAAACTCTCCATAAATACATTTACTATTAGTTGAATCATATTCTTTATTACCTTCATCATCTGGAAAGATAGGATATTGATGAATTTCCGTTTCAACAGAACGCATTCCGCCTGTTTTACCACAACTAGGGCATTTGTATGTCTTCATTCTTCCTCACCCAAAGAGTTAAGGTATTCAGTAGCATCAACAAACTCTCGGCATTGAATAGTCAATTCCTTAACATTTGCCTGATATTCTGCTTTTGACAACTGGCTACGATTTTCCCACGATGTGCGAAAACCCTGCACAGTATTAAAATTGTAAATAGTGGTCTTGCTAATTGTCCCGTCATTGTAGATGATGGTTCCGTATTTAATTTCAACAAAATTATCCATACTCATTCCTCCTCATCTAAAGATTTGGTCAATTCTAGCAATTCTTTTGCTTCATGGCGAGCCAAAGAAAGCGTAACTTTCCAATGGTTATCTCCTTTATCATAGTGCTTCAAAGTAGAAATCGCATAATCAAGCAATTCCCACATCTTTCTTTTAATTTCTTCATTCATTTTCATACATCCTTTTTATTGATATTTGGAATGCTTGATACGGAGGCATTCCTAAACTCCTTAATTCTTTAAATATTCTTTTTCTATTTTCTTCCGCCCAACAACTTCGCAATAGGTATTCTTTTTTGTAAAAGCGTTGTTGGTCGGGTGGGATTATATCTTTCATTAATTTCATAATAAAACCTCAAAAGGTGGGGATAAACGACTCATAGAATGCAAATACTACTATTCTGTGAGGTAAAAGATTGTCGTTTTTACTAGAAAAACCCCGTGAGTAGGTGCAGGAAAACCATCTAATGCAAATCAAATGCGCCCAGAGTGATGATTTTTACTTTTAAACCTGCGGTATCAAAGACGGCGAAACAACACGCTTCCGAAATCCGTCTATTGAATATATTTGGTAATTAACTTGCTTGCTTCCATTTTAGTTAAATCAATAACTGGGCCTTCATAGCCAAGGCTAATCAAGTAGTCAATTTGTTTTGTTGTTGCTGGTTCATGGGTTAGAATCCTTTTCATTGTATCAAGTTGCCTGTCAGACATTGATTTGCCCGATAGCATTTGCTCTTTAACACTTGACAAGAACTCCCGTTCCCAATCATTACCAGCATAAGATTCATCAAATGCAGGAATACCATAATATCCACAAAGATTCTCAAACTCGGAGTTATTGTCTCTAAGTGTATCTTCCTGTTCCATTTGTTTTCTAATGGCTCTTGCTTTACGAATTCTTTCTGCTTCAATTTCT
>TARA_R100001460_G_scaffold32767_1_pt1 | contig 22436 bp, 27 predicted proteins | sample TARA_R100001460 | Tara Oceans TARA_R100001460 (sample SAMEA2622190) | marine metagenome | biome: marine biome (ENVO:00000447); feature: surface water layer (ENVO:00002042); material: "saline water (ENVO:00002010), including plankton (ENVO:xxxxxxxx)" | depth 5 m | reverse complement strand
CAACAGCGTCTACTGTTGTAGGCGATGGCTTTATATCATTACCTACTGATCTTCGTGAAATACGATCCGTAAAATTAAATACCGCACAAGTAAAGATATTAGATTATTACACACCAAAAGAACTATATACAGATTATCCGTCTGAAGGCACTGGACAGCCCAGAGCATATACAGTTATTGGAACTGAGTTACAACTTAGGCCAGTACCGGACTCTGTTGAAACTATTGAAATAATTTATGGAGAAGGATTATCTGCGCTGTCAGATACTAACACTTCTAATACTGTATTAAGTCGACACCCCGACGCTTACTTGTATGGATCATTAACAGCAGCATATACATTTCTACTCGATGAAAACAGAGCAGTGCAATATGACCAATTATTTACAAGAATTATGGATGAAATAGTAAGAGATACACACCGCGCAAGATTTGGCGGCGGTCTTGAAATGAGAACAAATTATGGAGGATTATAACAATGTCAGCTATGAGTAATTTTTTAGAGAACGAGATTTTAGATCATATTCTTAGAAATTCAGCATACACACCTGCGAGTACAGTATTTATCGGACTCAGCACTGGATCATTCGGCGATGATAACAGTGGTACAGAATTAAGTGGTAACGGATATACAAGGAAGTCAATCGCTTTTGACGCTGCAAGTGGTGGTGTATCAGACAACACAAATAATGTCGATTTTGACCAGGCCACCGGTTCGTGGGGCAGTGTATCGCATTTTGGCTTGTTTGACGCTAGTACAAGCGGAAACTTACTAATACATGGTGCATTTAGCGCTGCCAAAACGGTTAGCACCGGCGACATATTACGTATCGCCGCAGGTGAACTCGATATAACAGCAGCTTAGTATTATGGCAACGCTGGAGGAACTTGACGCCTTTGGTAACATGGATAGCTTAGACGCTTTTACCTTAGAAGAGCTTGACAACCTAACATTACATAGTGCGGCTGCGGCAGTAACAATGGCAGTAACAACATCTGCTGCCGCAGGTTTAATACTTAGCGCAGCTTCAGCAGTAACAATATCAATAACAGAATCAAGTGCCAGTCAGCTTATACTATCTGCCAGTGGCGCTGTATCGATTGCTATTACAGAAAGTAGTGCGGCAGGTCTAATAAAAACAGTATCAGAAAGTGTTGCAATATCAATAAATGCAACATCAAGTTTCAATATTATTTTAGAAGCAAGTGCTGACTCAACTATTTCTCTTGCAGCGTCAAGCGGTTTCGGTCGTATCTTACAAATGTCCGCAGGTGAAACGATTACACTCACTGCTGATGTATTAGGCGAGATACTAGGCGAGTCTTGGACAAACATACCGGCAGGCGGAGAAACGTGGACAGAAGTTTCTGCTGGAAACGAAACGTGGACAGAGATCGTGTCAGATAGTCCCGAATGGAGTACACTACAATGATAGAATTTGGCGAATGGCTACCGGATCAGAGTGATCTTGGTAACGGCGGAGTGCTCGAAGCAAAGAATGTTTTGCCGGGCATTAGAGGTTATAAACCTATGCAATCTCCAGCTGCACTATCGAACGCGGCTGATAACTATATACGTGGTATATTTTCAACTCGAAAGCAAGACAGAACAGTATCGATCTTTGCGGGTGATAGCTCAAAGATTTATAAATTTAATGCTGGAAATTCAAATTTAGATAATGTTTCAACGAGTGGTAATTATTCATTGGGAACGAGGGATATATGGAAGTTTGTAAAATTTGGGGACAGTATAATCGCGGCGAGTGGACACAATCAAGCCTTACAAGAATTCAATGCAGAATCTTCAAGCAATTTTGATCCTATTAGTGGAGCGCCTGCGGCGAAGCACATTGCAGTTGTACGAGATTTTGTTGTCACTGGTAATGTTAAGTATAGTGGCAATACTCACTCTGATCGTATTTATTTTTCTGCCCTCAATGATCCTACTGATTGGACTATTGGCACTAATCAAACAGATATTCAAACAATACCAGACGCCGGGCACATAACAGCAGTCGTTGGCGGACAATACGGTATTGTGTTGCTGGAAAGAGCAATAGCAAGATTAGAGTATGTTGGCTCTCCTATCATATTCTCTGTTGAGAAGATCGAAACAAATCATGGATGTGAACTAGCGAATAGTGTAGCGGCTCTAGGTACATACGCCATATTCTATTATTCACCAGACGGATTTTTTATGTTTGACGGTAATCGTTCGATACCGATCGGCGCAGAGAAGGTCGATCAGTTTTTTCAAGACGATCTTAACCCAGCATTGACTGATAGACTGAGTTGCGCAATCGATCCTAGAAACCAAGTTGTTATGTGGTCTTATGCTAGTAATTCTTCAAACGGTGATCCCGATCGTATGCTTGCATATAATTATGCGGTACAGAAATGGAGTTTGATTGAAACGGCGCATGAGTTTGTAGGTCAAACACTCGTTCCAGGAACGACATTAGAAGGCTTAGATAATATTAGTAGCAGTATCGACTCCTTAGAAACTACACTTGATAGTCCGATATATGAGGGAGAAAGTTTTATACTAGCGTGTTCTAAAGATAAGAAAATAGCAACATTTACTGGTAGCACGCTAAATGCCAGTATTACATCACGAGAGTTTGAGATTGCGCCGTTACGATCGAGTCTAATAAATAATGTAACACCATATATAACATCTAAAAATCCAGCAGTACAACCAACTGTAAGCCTTAGTGTTGGATCACGTCAAAAGCAAGTTGATGATGTGTCATTTACAAGTGCAAGTACACTCAATGCTGACAACGTATGTAATGTACGAGCGCAAGGTCGATATCATCGTGTCAAGCTAGATACAACCGGCGATTTTAGATATGCGCTAGGTGTCGATGTAGAAGGTCAAGCGCTAGGTAGAAGATAATGGTAGATTTTAATTATAAGAAACTACCTGCTTCCGGCGGATCGCCTAGAGATGTTGCAAGTGTCGTTAATCTTATGTTAGACGGCAAGACAAATGCAACTGGCACTTTTACATTATCTGCCAGCACTACTACAACATCTGTAAGTGATGTTCGTGCCGGCACAAATTCAGTAATTAGTTTTACACCAACAACTGCAAATGCGGCAGCAGAAGTTGGTGCGGGCGGCATGTTTATTTCTGCGAGGGCTGATAGCTCATTTACCATAACACATGCTAATAATTCACAATCCGATAGGACATTTATTTATACCATAATAGGATGAAGTTTTTACCAGTACCGACCGAGAAGCTGGACGAGATATGGAAATATGCAGAGCCGATTATAAATCGTGCGGTAAGTATTACACCGGATCGTATTAGCACTGATGATGTATACAAAGCAATAAAAGAAAGCGGGTATATATTATGGATCGTGGTCGAAGAAACAGAAGAAAATTTAGAGATAGTCGCAACCTTAACAACAAGGTTAATTGAATATCCCAAGACAAAAGCACTTGCTATAGATTTTGTAGCCGGATCGCGTATGAAAGATTGGCTGCCGATTGTTATGCCAGTGTTAGAGAACTTAGGCAAAGTAAATAAATGCACACATATCGAAGGATATGGCCGTACAGCGTGGACAAAATATTTAGAAAAGTATGACTGGAAACCAAGACACATACAATACGAAAAGAGGTTAGATAATGAGTAAAGGTAGATCAGTATCGACAACAACACAAAGTGTTCAGATACCGGAGTATTTACAAAACGTGCAACAAGAAGTCTTTGACGCCGCAAGAAGTTTCAACCCAGAGGTTTTTCAAGGCGACAGATTTGCACCAGTAAATCCCTTTGAAACACAACAAGTAGAACAGCTTAGTCAATTTGGTGGAGATACTGGATTGATTGCAGACGCCACTGGTGCTGTAAGTGGACTGTTATCGGGTCAAATAGGACAGCCTACATTATTACAGCAAGAGTTTGATCGGCAAATAAATCCAGAGTTTTTGGATCAAGTAATTAGAGATCGTATAGCTGATGAAACAAATGCGATATCTTCCCAATATTCTGCTGCCGGTAGATTAGGTAGCGACGCTTTCGGTAGTGCACTTGGTCGTGGTATTACAACCGCAGCTGCACCGTTACTTGCTGAGCAAGAAAATTTCGAAGCACAAAGAAGGGCACAGCTTGCAGGACAAATCAGCGACGCTGAACGTCTAGCTGGCGGATTACAACTTCAAGGTATAGGAGCTGTACCAACCGCACAGAATTTAGAACTACAAAGAATACAAGGTCTTGGCACTGCTGGCGATATACAAAGGACAATGGACACAAGAGATATTGTCGCTGAGCAAGCACGTATTGCAGAGGAAAACGAAGCAGAAAGACAAAGACTCAATGCTCTATTACAAGCTGCTGGTGCAGGCGAAGTTGGCATTGGAACAACAACTACACAACAAGAGCCCGGCGGCGGCATTGGTAGTAGCTTACTAGGATTAGGACTACTAGGAACTGGACTATCTGACTTTGGACTTACAACCGCAGGCATACCAATATTAAGAGATATTTTTAATTAGGATAACAATATGAGCACATCAAAAGAGAGAGATAAGCTAAAAAAGCTTGAGGAATCGGCAAAATTTGGTCGCTTAATATACAGAGGTGGCGTGAACTTAAGGGATAGTGATGATCCAAAAGATAAAGCAGATTATGCCAAGATTTTGAATGAGAATAGAAACAAAGCGGCAGCGTATGCCAATCGAATTGGTGAAAAAGTTAAAGAGCCTTTTAGAGATAGAAATAGACGAAGAAGGGACGACGTTGCAGCGTCAAGTGATGTTGGCGCATTTGGTGGCCTAAATCTAAATCAATTACTAAATACGCCGAATGATATGAGAAATATTAGTCCGGCAGCCGCAGAGCAAGGATCGGCTGAGCCGTTTTATGGAAGAGAGTACGTTAGAGATAGAATACCACCTTTTGCACCCGGCGGTGCTAGTGCTTTTAGTTTCCGCACACCATTAGGTGTTGGTCAATCAACAGATGAATTTACACGTAACAACTTAGATTTATATTTCCCAAATAGAGGTATCTCTATTGAAGGTCTTGCAGACAATATCTTACCCCAATTTACACCATTAGGAAGCAATCGAATTAACCCTAACGTTGGCATACCGCGTGTTAGGGCACGAGCCGTACCGCTTGATCTTATCAGAGCTAACGTAGGACAAGCTGATCCACGATTTAAACCGCTTACTGGATATGGTGCTGATATCGGTGGAGCGTCTAATCTTCTAAATATAGGACTAAGATTAGATAAAGACGCGCCGTCTTATAATGAACTGATAGCAGGTGTTCCGGGATTATCTATAAACCCTAATTTACCAGCAACAACATTCGCCAATGACACATTGAACGCGACAATAAATCCATTTGGTATAACCCCAAGCGGAGCAAGAGTTGGCGTGGCAAATTTAACACCGGCGCAACGTGAAGCCTTAAGAAATGAAATTGAAAGACAAAGAGGTCGACTAGCAGGTGTTAGACCAGACACCGGTATCAACCTAAGCTACTTTGGAGGAGTGTAATGGTAACTATGAAAGATCGCGGTCGTCAAGACCTGGCAACTGTACTTAATTTTTTAAGACCACGCGAGGGTGGTTTAAGATCAGAATTTCTAAGACAGCGTAATAATGCACAAGGTGGAGGAACTGGCGTCGTAACAAGCGGCGGCGCAACAATACCAAATGTAACTGCTACAGCACCGTTTGGTACAGACTTTGTAAACACTCAACCGCGTGGCAGTGATATGGACATTAGCGTTCGACGTGATCTTGAAGCACGTAAACCAGCAGGATTTTCAGTACCGGCAGCGTTGAGAACAGACGCCGCGTATACTGGTGTAGAGCCAGAGGAAGAAGAAGAAGAACGATTTAGTTTTGGACAAGGCTTACGTAATGTATTCGACAGTCCCACAGCTTTTGGTAACATAGCCGCTGGTATTTCACTGTTAGAGGGCGGTAGCATAGTTGACGCTGTTGCGATCAAAGACGCCTTCACTGGTACAGCAGATGATGATGACAATGAACTGCCGGCGTCATACGGAAAAGTAAAAGAAGATTACAGATTGGTAACAAGTGAGGACGGTACTATTACCGCTGAAATTGTACCGGGCACTGATACTGACATAAAAGCAAAACAACAGATACAAACTGATAGGACTGCAATACAAAGACAGCAGCAACTTACAGATACTTATCTTAACGACATAGATTTTTTAAGGAAAAATGTAAGAGTAGTTGGCGCAGCCGCACGAATTGTACCGCAAACCGGCACAAGGCAAGCTGTTGAGGACGCGATCGCTCGTTTACAAAACAAACAATTCATCTCTAACTTGCAGGCGCTAAAATCTAGCGGTGCTTCAGTTGGCCAAGTAACAGATACGGAAGGCCAAAGATTAGAAAATACGGTCGTTTCCTTAAATTTAAATTCATCTGCTTTCTTTCAAGAACTCGATAAATTAGAAAGGTGGGTAGATGAAAACGAACAGATAGTTATCAATAAATTAAATTCTTCGATAACAACACTACAAAGCAACCTTGCACCATCTTCGCAACAAGCCGTTGCAACGACACAAGGGCAAAATACAACATCAATAGATGACGAACTTGCAGAATATTTAAGATAGGATAGACATGGTAGATTTTAATAATATTAGTCGTGATACAGAATTACTGTTACGACGGGAATCGTTAAAAAGTCCAGAGGAGCGTGATCCAAAATACGCTAAAGCTACAGAAGATTTTATAAAATTTCGTGGCGACCAGCGCACTGAAAGAGAGCAATCAAGAAATGTTTTTGCCAGAGCCGCAAGTAATTTTCTACCCGATCTTGCAACAGAGAGCCGCGCGTTTGTAGGTTTAATTACAAATCCAATACGAACTCTAAAAGGTATTGGCGCAATATCAGAAGGTCTAATATCGAAACTTATACCGGGCGAACAACAAAGTGAGCAGAACGTAGACCAACTAAAAAAATACTTAAAAGATCAATACGGCAGTGCCGAAGCAATAAAAGAGCGTTTTGCAACAAATCCAGTAGGTTTTGCAGCCGATCTAAGTTTGTTCTTAACTGGTGCTGGCGCTGGTCTTAGAGTCGCTGGTGCTACTGGAAAGGCTACCGATATAATATCAAGAGCCGGTAGGATTACTGATCCAACAAGAATAATTACAGAGCCGATAAGTCAAACTGCAAGGTTAGCAGGGCGCGCTGGATCAGAAGTTCTTGGTGTTACCACTGGCATAAAAAAAGAAGCGATTGATCTGTTAGCTGATCCGAGCGCAGGAGATTTAGCGCGTGCAGCTATGCGGGGTAAGATACCAGACTCACGTATTGTAAGGTTTGCAGAACGACAATTTGGTGTTCTTAAAAAAAGAAGAAAAAAGAAATTTGAGGACTCTACAGCCGCTATTGATCTAAAACAAACAAAACTTACAAAAGCCGAGATTGACGAAATAGTAAAATCGGTGGCAGATTACAGAGCGTCGCAGGGTAGAAAGATTTTGAAGAACGAAGCTACTGATAAAATTCTAAAGAAGATCAATACTAAGGTTATGAATCCTCTAAAAGAGTCGGACGGCACATTAGAGGATTTAGTAGAACTTAGACAAGGTATGGACGACTTTGCACCAAAAGATTTTGGTACACCCGAAGCTGCTGCATTTTCAGCGATTAGGGATAAGCTGAGAACTAAGATTGCAGAAAAAAATCCTAGATACGCTGAAATATTTGAAGAATATGCAAAAGATAGTCGGATCATCGACGCGGTAAAACAAGAACTAAAAGTTGGTACGGCAGCTGCACGATCGACAGTTTTGACAAAATTAGATAATACACTACGTCGCGGCGATGACATAGCGCAAGAAATACTAGAAGAATTACCAAATTCACAAGTCTTACGTGAAATGTTAGCGGGACGACGAGCCAATCCCTTAATTGCACAAGACTTTCTACGTGGCGTTGCAGTTGGTGGTGTTGGTGCGGGTGTTGGTGGCCTAGATACAGCGGTGGGTGGTTTTAGTTTGGTTAGTCCGCGTATTGTTGGGGAGGGTGCTTCAGCAATAGGTGCAGCAAGACGTGCAATAGACGCGCCAAGATTTACTGGTAGATTTACTGGTCGTTTACCTTTGGTCGGTGGAGCAAGCCCTAGAGAAATAGCAGCAGGTACACGTACTGGATTACTGGCGCAAAGACCAGTCAGTGCATTTTTACAAGATCAAGAACAACAAGAACAAGAACAACAAAGAGGATTACTTCGATGAGCAAAGACGCGATATCAGATTATAGTGCAACAGCGGGTAGTAATACAGACGTTGGTGGTGTAAATATTGACGAGGGCATGTCGCCAAGTGGTGTAAATAACGCTATACGTGAGTTAATGTCCCATTTAGCCGATCTTAATGCAGGCACATCATCATTAGGGACAATCAAGGTAGACAACCTGCAACTTGATTCAAATACTATATCAAGCACCAACACCAATGGAAACATAACACTCACCCCTAATGGTAATGGATTAGTTTCTATTGCGGACGGCGATCTACAGATTGGCTCTACGACAGTTTCCGCAACTGGTGCAGAACTAAACCTCATGGACGGTGACACTTCTCCCGGAACTACCGCAGTTGCAGGAAGTGACGGAATCGTAACCAACGATAATTCTACAATGCGACAAACAACTGTAGACACGTTTGACACATATTTATCCCAAACAACTAAAACACTCACAAACAAAACAATAAGTGGTGCAAACAACACATTATCTGCAATAGCAGTTGGCTCTGTTGATGTTGCAGGTGCAACAGCTATGACAACTATTGTAGATGCTGATGAGTTTCTTATCAATGATGGCGGAACAAACAAAAAAGTAACTGCCGCAAATTTAAAAAGCTATGCAGGTGGCGGTAGTGCTTCCGCTCCTACAGCACTAAGCGGTACATCAACAGCTATTGATTGGTCGGCAAACACGCAATTCACGCACACACTTTCGGGTGATACCACCTATACTTATAGTAATATCAGTGCCGGTAGCTCCATTGAGTTATATCTAAAAAATGTTGGTAAGAGATTTGATTTACTACAACAAAACAGCAGAACAGACCCATCATTTAGTGGACAGATTGCAACTTCTGGCGAAGATTTACAAGGTAGTTTTTTTAATGATGACGGTAGTAAATTTTATTTAGTGGAGGACGCTGGTAATATACCAATTCACGAATACAACTTAAGCACAAATTATTTGCTTACCAGTGCTTCGCATGTTCAATCCAAAGATATGAGTAGCACTAATGCACAAAAAGGTGGTCAATTTAATGCAGACGGGTCAAAATTAATTCTAATAAGAGGGGACGATTTACACGAACATGCCCTTACAAGTAATTATAATATCAGCACTATAAACACCACAGCGGCAAATTCTGTAAACTTAGACACAGTATTAGGCGATAGCGGTGGCACTGGATTATTATTCTCTACGGGTAGATTTAACTCAAACGGTACAAAATTATTTTTAGCCAATCAAAGGCATGGTAATTCTTCATCAAATGATTTTACGAGCCACTTTGTAATAACACTAAGCTCTGCTTATGATATAACTAGCACTCTTGCTTTAGAATCATCATTTGATGTCGGTACTGATTTAGCGGCATTTGGGGGAGGTGGTAAGACTGGTTTCATACAATCTGATATTTCCGCAGACGGCACTAACATGGTTGTTATTGAAGAAACAGTTAGTAGCGGCGAAACAAAAATACATCATTATTTCCTAGAGAGTGGATTTGATTTACGAACTATAAAAAGAGTTGGTACTAGCACATATACTTGTGCAGATTCTAACGCTGCGACTATTGAACACATAAGAATACTTGAAAATGATGACAGTTATTATGTTTCAGAGCATACAACAAGTGGTGCAACAGCTAATAACCAAAAGTTAAGAGTTTACTCTATAGAGGGCGACCATAAAGTAACATTTCCAACTGTAACGTCAACAAAGCCACAAAATCTTGGAAGTGGAGCAGACCCAACAACCACCTCATTCCTAAGACTTACAAGTAATGATGGCACAAATGTGCTGATTACTGACCATAGAGAGATCACATAATGTCAGATACAGAAATTACTATGCGCCACCTTGCTAATAAGTTGGAGCACATTCACGCGTCAGTAGAAAAAAACAGCAACGATATTATGAAACTAAAATTAGAAATGTCCTATGGTCGCGGTGCTGTCAAAAGCGTACTATGGATCGGCAGCTGTGTCGCACTTATCGTAGGTTTAATGAGAATATTTAACGGAGGGTAAAATGGCCTTTCCATTATTAGGCTTACTAACAAGCCCCATAGCAAAAATAGGTTTGGGAGTTGTAACCAAAGTCGTTGACGGTGTAAAGCATAAGCAAGAACTGAAATCCATACAAAAAAACGCCGAGATAGCGGCTCGGCAGTCAATCGATTATGCAGAAATAGAAGCTAAAAAAGCGATAGCGAAAGCAGAAGCAGATGTGCGCAAAGCACAAGCAGATGGTATGTCGAAATCGTTTAAAGATGAATTTTTAGTAATTTTTTGGTGTGCGGTTATTGCGGCAACTTTCTTCGAGCCAACGCAGCCACACATGGTAAAGGGTTGGGAAATACTAAAACAAGCACCGACTGAGGTGTGGTGGATCATATTGACCATAACAGCAGGGTCATTTGGCATGAATACACTAAACAAGTTAAAAAAATGAAACCAACAAAATTTGATAAAATATTAGCGTACATTATGTGGGCGATCATAGTAGTCTATACACTTGCTGTTATTGTCAACGACGTAAGAGCAGATACAAATCAGACTACTTCGAGCGGATCGAATACGGCGATTGAGGGGGGCTACGAAAGTAACACTACCAATAACTATAGTGCCGCTACAGCAGTCGATCAAAGCAGCACAACAAATAGCACATCAAATGTACGATCGAGTCCTAGTCCAAGTAGTGCGCCACCGTTGAGCAACGGTATCTCGACTTGCTCCATAACGATGTCGGCAGGTGTAAGCACATTTAATTTTGGTGTATCAACTGGCATAACACAAAAAGATGATTTATGCGAAGCGAGATTGATGAGTAAACTGTTGTACGATCAAGGAATGAAGGTAGCAGCACTCAGCCGTTTATGTACAGCTGATCCTCTCGTATGGCACAGTATGTTCCAATCTGGGACTTACTGCCCGATTTCGCTAAACGGTAATTCATTGATCGGAGAAGCGGCAAAAAGAGTCTATATTGCCATGCCCGAATTGCGCGGGGACTACGAAATCTGGAAAGAACAACAAAAGATACTAGAGAAGTATAGAAGCCAACAAAACATGCACACGAGTGGAAGATGATAGCAAAGTGGGTTTTAATTTTAAAGATATGTTCCCTGGACGGTGAAATAGACTGTTTACCAGAATTTACTAATTCAGTAAAATTTATGGATTTTTATAGTTGCAACCTCACTGGTCATGCAGACTCACTAAGATTATATGAAGATTTTGGCATGGAAGGTAAGGCAGAAGATGTCAATCAAGAAAAGCTGGTAATAAAACACCATTGTGAATTAGAAACAATAGGCGAGGGCACATGAGATGGCAATATATTGGACTCGGCACTTTATTGTTATTAACGGGCGTGTTTATGAGTGTGGGGCACGCGGCACAAACTGATAATTTATTACCGAACACTAATAGTGGTGTAGATTGGAACTCATCATCTACTGATATGATAAATAGCGGTGGAAGTGGTGTTGTTTACAATGGCAATAATATCAACGGATTTACTGTAACATGCCCGGCACAACAAGCTAATTGTGGGTATAAATATGATGTTGGTGGAGATTTTGAGGTAACTGGTACAGCGACAATATCCGCTGATAATATAAAACTATATAGCGATACAATTACACAAACCATGCTGGATAATGGGATCACTTTAGAAAGCAATATCGACGTAGCAAATTGTGAGAGTAATCAAGGTAATTGCGAGTCTAAAGGTGGTGCAAACGACTCACATAGTATTTCCATTACTTTGAAAGATAATGCTAATAATGTCCTATCTACAGTTACACAAACACGAACGGAGATCAGTGGTTTTCAAGGTAATTGTAATGGTTATCCTGGCACTAACTCGACTGGTGTTACAGCCGATTGTGGACAATATACAGATACTTTGATCTTTACTGATGTTGGCGCAAACAACCTAGATTGGTCATGGACTGCTACTGACAATAATTACACCAATCAATCACAACAAGGCCCAAATTTATTAGGTGCTAGCCTAGTGATGACTTACGAAGAATTTATATTTGATAATGCAACCTTTGATGAAATGGCAAACGATTTGTTTGATATAGAACAGAACCTAGATTTTGACGTAGACGAGTGGATAGATGATTTCAGTGAATTTTATATTGATGATGATTTTGATAACTTCGAACTTATATATGATGAACCAATAGATACATCATACGACGACATGCCCTTTATGGAATTTGCTCCAGAGTTTTTATTTGAAGATACTGATACCACACCGTTGATGTACGAGTTTGAGTCAATCGAAGCTATGCCATTTTTTGAAGATGAAGAAGAAGCGCCTATCTTCTTAGGGGAGGGCGATGACGTGATTGAAGAAGGAAACGAAGAAGAATTTGAAGAAACTGAATTTGTAGAGGAAACAACAGAAGAAATCCAAGAAATGCCTAGCGAAGATTTAGCAACTGAAAATTTTTCGCTCACAGAAGCGCTACAAGAGCCGAAAGAGAGCATAGAGGTAGTAACAGATTCCATAAATCCTTCACTTGATCTAGTGGTGCAGGAAGTCGTTGTAAAAGATATCGACAAATATTTGTTGCAAACCGCAAAAACTTTACAAGGTATACTGAAAGATCAGCCATTACTCATTGATCGTGAATTTTATGAAGTAAAAGATGTTTACTTAGATCAACCAATTATTCTTGATAATGCCGATTTTTTTGTTCAACAGACTGCCTTCATAGTTGATCCTATGGAAGAACATAAAAAGGCCGTCAACATAAACTTAGAAAAACAATCACAACTTAAAAAGGAAATTGAGAGATTAAAATGGAACTAGCTTTTGTTAAAAAATATTACTCAGCGTTGATAGCCGTAATTTCATCTACTACTGTTCTAGGCGGTGGCTTTTACGCTTGGGGTGTATTTGAAAATCGCCTTTCACAATTAGAGCAAAGAGAATACATAGTAGAGCAAACAGTCGATCTGCAACCAGTATACGAAAAGATCGATGAAGTACAAAACGGATTGATCGCAAGACAAGACGGCTTCCTGGATAAAATAGACTCCGCAAAGGACGTATTAATTAATAGACAGACCGAGCAAGTAAGAGAAATAAATACTGAAATAGCAACAATAAAAAGTGAACTCTCAGAAACTCATACAATAGTATCGGTCAATACAAAAGAATTAGAACTCTTAAAACTTGAGATCGAAGAAATAGAACTCAACAATTCAAACCCATTAAGATAGAGAAAAAAAATGATAGATAAAATAAAAACACAATATATAAAAATACTAGACAAATTCACTGACATTGTTCCTTGTGAGTGCAAAAGAAAAATGAACAAGAAAGGTAAAATTTTAGCTTTTGCTATCTTGCTTATCTTGATCGTCGCTATCTAAATCCTCTGGTAAATATACAAGCACGAAAGCGTCGCATGACGGACACGACAGATTGGTAACCATCATAAAATCGTGTTCATCACAATCGTGATCCCCACCCCAAATTAATTCTGTATTACAGTGCCAACACTTCATCTTGCATTATCTCCCTTGCTATCATACAAAAAGTTTCCAACGGTAATTCTATCAAGTTTTCGTGGAAACAAGCAGTTGGACAGTCAAATGCCTTTAATATCACATTCAAATCAACAACACATCGTACTGGCGATCTCATTAATTGATAAATAACGACCGGTATTTTATTACACTTCTCGGCTGCTCTTTTTGCTTGATCCACCCAATCCAAACTATAAGTCGTGCCATTCTTACGTCTTTTACATTCTATTAGAAATGGCCACTTATCATTGTCGGAGATAACATCTCCCAAATCTCTCTCCCTATATTGTTCAATATCACGTTTGAAATTAAAAGACGTGCCTAATTCATCTGTCAGCATGCCAATGATTTTATATTCAAAGGATCGTCCAATAGATCGTGAATTGGTCAATGGTATACCTCGTCTATATCTACATCTCCCAGCATATCTATAGGTGTTACATAGCCGTTTGTGAAATACAGTATACGATAAGCGTCTTGTAAAGATATGTCATGTTTTCCATTCAACCAGCGTGAAACTTTACTAGGCGAAACACTAAGTAATAATGCAAAATCTTTTGCTGTTATATCATTTTCTAATAAATAATCTTTCAATCTCATACTAACATTTTATGATTGCCGATTTTTATTGCAATAAATAATTATTCGTATACACTTCTAAATGTATAATTTGCGGAGAAAAAATCATGGGTGTAAGAAAAGTTACGCGACTCGCACAGTGTCGCATGGATAAAGGTATAACACAAATAGATATGGCCAATAGTGTAGGCGTTTCACAAGCGACCTATATGCGCTATGAGAATGGTATACAAAAACCAAGAAATCCCGAGATCGTTGAACGTATGTCAAGGCTACTGGGTATACCAGTAAATAGTATATACAAAGATATGAACTTGGAGATACCAAATATTAATCTACAGATATCAGCAACTAAGATAAGCAAGCTAACAGTAGGCAGCGAAAATACAATCATACACGATCAAGATTTAAGCCTAGATTACATCGATAAGGTCGATCTAATTAACGATACTGATATGATTGCTATACGTGTTCCGTACACATATAAGTGGCTGCAAAAAGATATGTTAGCGCTTTCCGTACCAAATGCACCGTATGAATTTAATCGTGATCTTGTATTCATTTGTATGGAATATACTGTAAAGAAAAACAAGGGTAAGATTGTCGAAGATGTTGTTCAACGGTCGTTTCAACCGGGTACAGTAATCACAAAAGAAGATGACGTATTTATTGTCGATCATGGCGATGACGAGCCACGACGATATAAGGACAAAGAGATCAATTCTATCTACAAAATTACACAAGTGGTAATCCCGAATAATTTTTCATAACTTTATCAGCTAGTCTATTTCAGAGCACCGGTCAAATAATTGTTGACTTTCAATACAGCATGAAATATGCTTGAGATGTTGTCTACACAACGGTATGACCAGTGCAGTATCTTGCCAAAATCATATCTAAGGAGAATTGCAGATTTGCAATTTATTTGGGAGAAAACCTTGATTTGTGTAGTTGAAGCGCATAATTATTCGGTTTTCAAGACCGGTGCTTTCAACCACTCAGCCACCCCTCCTAAATTCTCTAAACCGTTGTCTGATAACGATTATAGGAGAAATATAAATTATGCCATTACTATCGATTTGCCAAAAAAATAGCTATTTTTGCCAATTCTGTACCACGTTAAAAAGACCGGTGTACTCAATTGCCAAAGGCAAAATGGTATCGATAAATTACTGCACCGGACTTGTTTTGTCCACATGAATATTTATTCGTTGAAACTATTGATACGGTTAATATTGCAGAGAATGACAATTTATGTTTTACTTGACCAATAAACAGCGGAGTTAAAAACATGAACTTAATAAATGAAACCTCACACTCGAGGACTTACCAAAAAAACGACCTCATAATCAAATATGAATTCAACGGACAACGTGCACGTTGGGACGATATTATGGGTGTTGAAAAGAAGAAACAAAAGCCTGCAAATATATCAGAAGAAGATTTTTTGACAAAACTTTTCGATGATTTATCTGAAGTGCAACAAGATCAATTCTTCTATTATCTGACTCAAGATTTTATGACTATGAGGAGAGAAGAAAAATTATCGGCACGTACGTATGAAGAAGATAGTGTGTTACTGAAAAACTGTAACGAGTATTTTGGACACATAAAAAACTACAACAATTTAGAGTTTGATGACGTCCATAACATACTGAAGAAGATCGAGGAAGAACGCGGAGTCGACAAACGAAATCGTGTAAAGAAGAAAATGCAGCAGCTTCTTGATTTTGCACTTACAAAGAAGCAATACAACGTACGGCACAATCCATTGAAGGCGCACCCTTCCACCAAGCCAGTGCCGAAGGCCGAGAAGCAGGAAGTAGGTTATTTTGAACTAGAACTACCTGCGGGTGTGAACAACCAACACCACCCCATAAAACGCCTCATAAGGGAAGCGGACAATCCTACAGATAGACTGCTTATCATTTTGCTTGCATATACTGGGGCACGTATCAATGAGATACGACAGCTTACCTGGGACGATATCGTGCAGCCACGAAATGAGCACGCGTACTTAAAAATTAAGAATAGTAAGATCAAGCCTTCTGATGTTGGACGTAAAGATGAATATCGAAAGATAGACCTCAACGATAATTTTCTTGCAGAATTACTATTGCAAAAGAAAAGACTGCTTGGCGATAAAGAAATGACTTACATAGAAAAGGTGCATAGTGAAACGCGAAAGGCAGATAAGAGCGAGGATAATAGGTGGCGCTGGATTTTACAGACTCCACAAGGCTATAGCTTCTCTGATCGTGGTATACGGAATAGATATCTTAAGTTATGGGCGAAGGTATATGATAAATATCATAACGACGAACAATACCCTTTTAATTACCCAAGAAACCCAAAGGGATATGGCTTCCATGCTTTCCGTAGATTTTATGTATGTAATTTTAGACACCGGCTCGGCGATCAATTTACTAAGGTAAAAGAGGAACAGCTACAGCAGTTTATCGGGCACACGATTGGATCCCAAATAACGGCTTCTGTATACACTAAATTTGACCAAGATCAGTTAGTGAAGAAGCGCGTTAATACGGAAATCGATCCGGGATTTATCTAATCAAGATTGGGGTGGAATACTTTTTCAAGTATTTGCCAGTTTGGTATACCGGCGATAATTGGTATTGCATAGTCTAATTCTACATCTTTCAATACCAATTCGCCATTCCCCATAGTTACAATATTATATGATGGCACAGTGGACTTATGACCTTCTCCACTTGTAATTGTTCTTTTGCCGGCAATGTTTGGTACAGCAAGAAACTTATTGCCGCCTTTTACTTTTAACATACATAAACGTGAGTCAGCGTGCGGGTGTACTTCCTTTTTATCTACCCAACGTCCAGGAACAATCCTAGTTACCCATATTGCATTGTGTCGCCAATATAATTTGTTACTATTTTGAAAAATAAACCCCACTGTATCGGGTGGAAAGTAAAGATTTTTTACTCGTAACTTTCTCTCCTTTGACAATGTATCATAATCAATGATATTCCAGCTGTCTTGCACTTCGCCTTTTATTGGTATTACACAGTCAAATGTATTTAATTCCTCTAGTGGAAATACCTCGCCATTTTTTTCTTCCAAAAAAGCGCATAATTCAACTTTCTTTGAAGTTGGCATGTGCCGCTTGCCAGTGATCCAATGACTGACGACAGACGGGTCGACGTCTAATGCTTTCGCAATATCAATCTGCTTTATATTTGAGTGTGTGATTAAATCGGCCAACCTTTGGCCAACACCATTAAATAGTATTTCTTGATCCATTTTTGTACTCCATAGTTTTTGACTCCGCGAAGTACATACTATGAAATTGACAAAATTGTTCAATAAACTTAGACAACTTATCCACAGAAACGAAAACATTTTGTAGACAACAAAATCATATTGTGAATAATTATTCGTATTCACACCAATACGAAATTATCCATATAACAGTAAGGATAATTATGAAACTCGCGGAATATCTATATAAAAACCAAATACGTCCCACTACGTTTGCGCATAGACTGGGTGTCACAAGACAAACTTTGTATAATTATTTAGCCGATCCCGATACTGATACCTTTCGCATACCACGCCGAGAAGTTATGGCAAAAATTGTCAAGTACACCAACTGGCAAGTCACGCCAAATGACATGTATCATCTATCAAAAGAAAAATTAAGGGAGGTAAAATGAAGAATTTAACGGGTATACAGAAATGGGTAGATCTGAAAAAAGGTTTTGAGCCCAACGTATCTGCTTCAAAGCTATCTCTATTTAAGAACGATCTACCGATGTTTATATGCAAGTATGGCTTTGGTAAAAAGCAGCAGGCGTCGCCTAGTATGCACAGAGGTATTATTGTCGAGGACGCGATCGCTGCAATCTTGTTAGAAAAGTTAGACGTCGAAGCAGCTATCGAACGCGCTATAAACAGATTTAATCAACTCTACATTATACCCGATGACAGAGTATTGAAAGAAGCGACAAATATACCGCCTATGATTAGGCAAAGCTATGAAGCCTTGAAAGATTATGGCAAGCCAGAATTTGCAGAGGACGGCAAGCAAGAGAAAATCCAATTTGATTTTATAGATACAAAGAATGATTGGTCGATACCAATAGTTGGATTTCTTGATCTCGTGTTTCCAGAGAGCGGTCAGATTATCGATCTCAAAACAACAGCAGCTATGCCAAGTACAATGAGCGCAGATCATCAACTACAACGCTCTATATACCAAAAGGCAAAATCTAATTACACCGTCAAATTCCTCTACGTTACAAAATCTAAGTTTGATTTTAAAGAGGACGGCGATCCGGATCACATTATGGAAGAAGCACGATTGACAATCAATAGACTGGATAGATTTTGCGACACCATGACACCGGATCAAGCGCGGCAGTGTATACCGATCCAAAATAATTTCTATTGGGTGGGAGAAGATCACATGAAGAAGTTTTATAACCAAGAAGGAGAAAACAATGAACTTTGAAATCAATCTTAACGAAAGCAACGGTAGCGACAGTCTTATTGAAGGCTGGCTACAATATACAGCAATAGGTACACGCGACGGTCAAGTACCAGCGCAATCATTCTACGTCAATCAAGACGGCGAAAAGAAAGTGTGCGCGACTATAAAAAAGACTGGCGTCATTATGGATATCTATGAAATGCGATCTGGCTGGCAGCGCTTCGCAGACGGAAGCAGCGAGTGGGCTTGGAACCCCAACCTCGTTACATGGATTGCAAGACCCGGCGACGACTGGAAGAAGGGTATCGAAATCCCATGTTGCATAAACGAGAAGCTATATATGTGGCGTCAAAGTGGTACAGCAGTCATAGAAGGCATGCGCAGTATACAGCAGGCATTAAATGGCAAAGCGGACGGTAAGTTACCGGTCGTTAAAATGACTGGCGCTACCGAGTTAAAATTTAAGAAAGGCACGAGCACATTTGCGCCAGAGTTTGAGGTCGTAGAATTTGTGGATCGTCCATTCGTTCTCGAAGCAAAACAAGCCGGTGTGCCACAAGTGGAGATAAGCGCAGAAGATAGCGATATGGAAGTGGCCGAGTTTTAGGAAAAAGTGATAGCCGTATTATACACCCATTCTCCCGGCGGCTATCACGCTCTCTTTGGTGCAACATGGAAATCAACGAAGAACATATCAGAAAACATTTGCAGGTTTTGACTAGTAGGTGGACAGAACTTGATACTGAAGCATACTTCGAGATACGTTGTATCAAAGAGAGAGAAAACGATACATTAAATAAAAGACAGAAATACACACCCGATCAAATAGACAGCGCCGTAGAATTCGCCACTAAGTATAACAAGGAAGATTATAACGCTTACGTTACGGTCAATCCTAGTAAGACAAAAAATGGCGCAACAAAAGATGATGACGTAATCGCTTCATTCTTTTGCTTTTGCGACTGCGATACAGTCGAGAGCGTCGATATCCTAGGTAAATTTTTAAAAGAAGAAAATCTACATAGCTTTGCCGTATATACCGGCATGCAACCGAAACGCGGACACGTCTACTTTGGTATTAACGAGCCATTATATGATATGGAAGCGTGGAGAGAGTTGCAAAGGGGCGTGGCACAGAAGTTACAAAGCGACTCATCAGTATGCAATCCCAGCAGGATTTTACGACTGGCCGGCACGCTAAATATACCTACAGCTACGAAATTAAAAAAAGGACGTATTCGTGAGGAAACAGTTTTAAGAGTATACGGTAATAATTCGCAGACTATAAATACTCTGACAAATAAGTTTCCTTACGAATATGCCAAGCCATTTAGAATGGAGCTAGGCAGCAATAAACAACGCCTAGATATATCCGATACAATCAATAGAATAAAAGCGGGCGATAACTGGCACACAAATATGATAAGTGCCGTCGCTTCCTTAGTAAGTCGTGGTATGAGTGATATGGAAATACAAGCCATGTTGCAAGATATCACGCTTGTTGGATATTCGAGCGCGCAAACACAAGACGAAGTGCAAATCGCAATCAATACCGCTAGAAACAAGGGATTTGGAGATAACGCCACAATTATCCATGATCGCAACATACCTCGCAACGTGGCGCTATCATCGACCAGTGATGAAAAGGATTTCCCTAGTTTACCCTTTCAACGCTGGAAGAAGCTAAATCCCTTGTCGTTACCTCCGACTGTATTCGTATATGGCCGACATTACATAAAGAAATTCTTTTCGGTTACGGCGAGTCCTGGTGGCATAGGAAAATCTGCGCTATCGCTGGTCGAAGCAGTGAGTATGGCAAGCGGCGTCAGTCTGCTCGGCGAATACGTCGAAAAATCAAACGTCGCATATTACAACGCCGAAGATCCGCTCGATCAAATATTAAAACGCGTATATGCAATCCAGCAACATTACAAGCTAACTGACGAACAATTATATGATTTGCATATATTATCGGGTAGGGACGCGCCTATCGATATTATGATCGGAGATAGCGGCGTTATTAATAGACTTGATTACGATAGATTAGAGCGCGCTATAGACGAACACAAATTAGACGTGGTTATACTCGATCCACTTGCCAATATACATACCGCCAGCGAAACGGTCGAAAACTTTGCAAAAATAGGGCGCGAGTTTTCAATGTTAGCCGATAAACATAACTGCGCTATAGAATTAGTACATCATACCCGCAAGCTACAAAAAGCTATGGAAGTATCGATCGATGACGCGAGAGGGGGCGGCAGTCTTATAGCCGCTGCACGTTCGGCGCGTATCCTTAATCGCTGTACAAAAGAAGAAGGTGAAAGTCTTGGCGTCGAGCACATAGATTATTTTAAGATCGAGAGTGGTACTAAAAACAACTTAGCGCGTCCGCTGGAGAAAATACAGTGGTATAAGAAAACGTCTTATCGTATAGCGGAGATAGGCGAAAAAGGCGAAGAAATAGTCGTCGTCGAAAAATATGTACCTCCAGCGACGTTTGAAGGCTTTAGCGACGACAAAATACATAAGCTATACGACGCGATCAAAAATACACATTACTATTTATACGAGTCGGCCAGTGCCACAACGACCGATACAAAAATGAGTATACATAGCTTCATAGCAGAAAAAATAGAACTCGATATAACCGATAAGGCTAATTTCTTTAAGGTAAAAAAGATGATTAATACGTGGTTAGAGCAGGGCGTATTGAAAAAGAAAAAGATCGATAAAAGTAAAACCGATCCAGCCAGCCGAAAAACTGGCGTCGTAAATATAGTCATTGCAGGCGATGTTGTGCCAGCAGTTGCGCTCTAGCGCACGTCTAAAAAAATAGGGGTGCGCAGGTGCGCAAAAATGAAGTGAAAGGAAGGAAAAAAATGCTTGAATACGTTGATGAGAGCCATAATTGGCAAAATCAATCAAAGGTGCGCAAAATACTATCCAAGAAATGCGCACTAAATCGCCCTAAAAACCATAGTGAGAGCCACATATCGCAAATTAGACGTGAACTGCGCCCCCGACAGTATATCTATATATACTGCCGGAGGGGTGGTGCGCAGTCTAAAGATGTCAGTGCGCAAGGAGATTTAAAATGACAATGAATTTATATGATTTTTTTAATCGTAATTCTTCGTATATCGGAGTAGCCGCTTACAAGACTCAAATGTTCTGGCACGTAATAGAAGATTACTTGCAGTGCCAAGAAGAATTGGATCGTCAATACGGGCATGGCAAGTTGCAAGAATTAGTCGATGATGATATAGCGAAAAGATTTCATATCGCGCTAGGTAAATTTAAATATTGTATTCAAACGTCCGGCGAGGATAAAGAGTCAATAGAAATGCTGCAAAAGCGATCCGAGATATGCAAGCGCGGATTAAACGCTATGGCCCAATACGTTAAAGATAATGATTTGGTGCCTAAGCCGGATATATGGACGGTCGACGGTAAATTACCGCCGAGTCGTTATGGCATTGTTAAGGATTGCAAAGAATTAGATAACGCCAAAAGAATTTATAAGAACCTTACTGCTGTTTACTGCTTAGCGGAGATAGCTGTAAT
>TARA_R100001460_G_scaffold22736_2_pt1 | contig 23311 bp, 23 predicted proteins | sample TARA_R100001460 | Tara Oceans TARA_R100001460 (sample SAMEA2622190) | marine metagenome | biome: marine biome (ENVO:00000447); feature: surface water layer (ENVO:00002042); material: "saline water (ENVO:00002010), including plankton (ENVO:xxxxxxxx)" | depth 5 m | reverse complement strand
GAGCCGCTTCCAGCAAGGCCAAGATCGGTTGAAAGAATACAGAGAAAAGCGAGACTTTCAAGAGTTTCATAGGGTTCTTACTACTCAGCATGAGCTTCTCCCGACTCAACAGCTAGACGTAGTATACGATCCCGGACTCACTCTCGCAAAGATACGGGCTGAGCTGGATAAAAAAGTCAGCAAATTAGATGCCGGTGTTATCATTGTAGACTATATCAACCAAGTCAAAAGATCTAACCTACCCTCACGAGGAGGGCAGTACGATTGGACGGAACAGATTGAAGTTTCTAAGGCGTTGAAGGCTATGGCACAGGAGTATGAATGCACGGTATTCTCTCCTTACCAAACCGATGCAACTGGCGAAGCACGCTTCGCAAAAGGCATTCTTGATGCGGCTGATGCGGCCTATGCTCTTGAGACTTGGGATCAAGAAGATGAATGCATTACCTTCAATTGTGTGAAAATGAGAGCAGCCAGTATGAAGTCTTTCAGTTCTGTAATGGACTGGGAGTCTTTGAAGATGGGGCCAGAAACAGCACTTACTCCTAAGGAGCGAGAAGCTAGTTCACACAAAACTGATGAAGATATTGACGACCTCTGATAAAAATAGTTCTTGACTATCCCCGCTGTTTGCTGTATAATATGTACTTCAATCATCGGGGATTTTTATTTATGGGAATGTTTTATGGCTCTATCAGACACACAACTTCAGGACGTAGAAAGAAAAAGAGCAGTACTAAGAGCTCTCGACCAGCTATCCGAGCAGTTCAATCAAACTCTCCAAAACCTTATCGACGAGAAACACCTGAGTACAGAAGTAATACCTCAACAACTGCATCTACCCCTAGGCCAGAACCAAAGCGATATACAGGATCCTTGGTTAAAGGGATAGGAACTATGCACAAATCCAATGCAGTACCAATTATTGATGAACAACATATGAAAGATATCGCAAGGATGAGAAGATGAACCGCAGACTCACACCTAAAATCTCAGATTTATTTGATATGCTTGAAAAAGATATGGACATTGGCGACTATGAGCATGCCGATGTAGTACTTGCTCGACTATCAAAATACTTTCACCTATTTGATGATGAGCACGCTGATTACTATCAGTACGCACAAGACGTGTGTGATGAAATGCTGAATGGCGAAGTAGAAGACGATTATTATGACGGCGAAAACTATCTTGACGACTGGGATGGGGATGCTTTGGCATCTGCCGGTTTTGGTGTGGATGAAGACTATTGAACGTAGAAGACCTACTTAAAAATAAAGGTATTGAGTACATACCTAAAGGTAAAGATTATGTTGTTCGCTGTCTCAATCCAGAGCACGAAGATCGTAATCCCTCTATGCGTATAGATCAAGTAACTGGCATATTCAACTGCTTCTCTTGTGAGTATAAAGGTAATCTTTTTACCCACTTCGGAGAGAAAGCAAATAAAATGGAAATCAAGCGTCAGCTCCTAAAAAAGAAGATTGACGATGTAAGGGCTGAAAGCGTGGGACTACAAATGCCAGAGGGATATGCTCCCTATATTGGAAACTGGAGAGGTATACGTGCCGAAACTTATAAAGATTTCGAAGCATTTATACATTCGGGCAAGAATTTTGTAGGACGTATTTGTTTTCCTATACGTGATCGTTCAGGTAGAATAGTATCATTTCAATCAAGAACTACAGGAGATCAACAACCCAAGTATCTCAATACTCCGCCTGGAGCAAAAATGCCTTTATTTCCTATCGTAGAGCCTATACAGGGACGAATAGTTCTTGTAGAAGGTATCTTTGATGTAATGAATCTACATGACAAAGGGCTCACTAACGCAGTGTGTTGCTTTGGTGTAAAGAATGTAACTGAAGAAAAGTTACAAGTTCTCGCCGTCTCAGGAGTAGAAGGCGTAGATATATTTTTGGACAATGATGAAGCCGGTCAAGGACAGGCCGTAAAAGTACGTGAGCTATGTGAGTCAGTGGGACTCGATACACGCAACATTGCTTTTGGCGACAAAAACATGGATGCGGGTGCATTAGCTGAAACTCAAGTTACAAAACTAAGAGATAAATTATATGCCTAAAGTTGCATTAGTAGAAACTAAACCTAGTAAAACTAATTTTATGCGTGAGTTCGACGGACTGGAATTTGACCAGTTTCAGTTGTGCTCCGATCCAAATATTAAAAAAGTGCTCAAGCGAGACTGCGATATTGATATGAATCCAGACGATTATGACTGGGTCATTCTTGTAGGCAGTGATGCTATGAAGTACTATACCAAACTCAGTTCTGTTACTGAGTATTCTGGTAAGAAAGTCGAAAAGAAGTTCTTGCCTATTATTAACCCTGCTATGCTTGCCTTTAAACCAGAAGCAAAGAAAGTCTGGGAGTCAGGGAAAGAAAGCATACTTGAGTATATCAAAGGCGATAAAGAAGATGTAGTAATTGATGAAAGCATCGCTTTTGGTATTCAAGATACGGAGAAAGCAAATGAATTTATTCAGGCCGCCATCTCAGGAGAATGTGGATATGTTGCGCTCGATTCCGAAACAACTGGCCTCTACCCTCGTGATGGTTATATGCTTGGTATTAGCCTTTGTTATGATGGCAAGTGCGGGGCTTATATCGACACTGATTGTTTTGACGAAGAAACTGAAAGACTTCTTCAAGAGCTTTTTGACAAGAAAACAGTAGTATTCCATAACGCTAAGTTTGATATGGCGTTCTTCGAGTATCACTTTCATTTTAGATTTCCTCAGTTTGAAGACACAATGCTTCTTCACTACTTGATTGATGAGAACCCTGGGACTCATGGTCTAAAGCAATTGACTATGCGGTTTACTCCATATGGTGACTACGAAAAGCCAATGTATGATTGGATTGATCGTTATCGTAAGGAGCACGGTATCCTCAAAGATCAGTTTAGTTGGGGAGATATTCCTTTTGACGTAATGAAAACGTATGCGGGAATGGATGCGCTCTGCACATTTTTGATCTATGAAAAGTTTGTAAAAATTAAACAAAACCCAAAACTGCTTTGGGTATACGAAAATATTCTTTTGCCAGGCACTCGATTCCTTATTGATACTCAAGACAATGGTGTTCCATTTGACCGTATGCGTTTGCTCGTAGGTCAGGAAGCTATGCAAGATGATATTGATGCCGCAATCTCTGCCTTGTACGAAAATGATAAAATACGGAGGTTTGAAGAGATAAATGGTAAGCCCTTTAATCCTAATTCTACTATGCAACTTAGGAGTCTTTTGTTTGACTATCTGGGCCTCAATCCGACTGGAAAAAAGACTGGCACGGGCGCAGACTCTACTGATGCGGAAGTGCTTAAAGAACTCTCGCTTCAAAGCGATGTACCTAAACGGATCTTGGATATACGACAAAAATCCAAAATTAAAAATACTTATCTTGATAAAATCATACCACAGCTCGATAGAGACAGTCGGTTACGTACGGGCTTCAACCTACATGGTACTACTTCTGGTCGTCTGTCTAGCAGTGGCAAATTAAATATGCAGCAGCTGCCTCGTGATAACCCCACTGTAAAAGGTTGTATCAAGGCGGCTCCTGGACATAAAATCGTTGCTATGGATTTAACGACAGCAGAGGTATATGTTGCTGCTGTTTTAGCAAAAGACACTGCACTTATAGATGTATTTCGCAGTGGTGGCAACTTTCACAGTACGATTGCTCATAAAGTATTTCGACTGCCTTGCGAAGTACAAGATGTAGCAGAGTTATATCCTGATAAGCGTCAGGCCGCTAAAGCTGTAACCTTTGGTATTATGTACGGTGCAGGCCCAGCAAAGATCAGTGAACAAGTAACAAAAGACAGCGGTAAGTATTTTTCTAAATCGGAAGCCCAAGAAGTTATCAGTGACTACTTCAAAGCCTTCCACAGACTAAAGGCGTGGATTGATGACAATCAAAAATTTATTGAGCAAAATGGGTTCGTTTATTCTTTCTTTGGTCGGAAGCGAAGACTCCCCAACGTTGAATCCACCGACGCAGCTATCCGTTCACATAGCGTTCGCTCTGGTCTTAATTTTTTGGTTCAGTCTGCTGCTAGTGATGTTAATCTCCTTGGCGCGATAGACATGGGTGAATACATCAAAGCAAAAGGAATGAAGGCTCGTATTTTTGCACTAGTACACGACTCCATTCTTGCCGAAGTTCCAGAGGATGAAATTGAACATTATAAAGAAAAGTTATTACACTTTGTACAATTGGATAGAGGACTTTCTATTCCGGGTGCTCCCATCGGATGTGATTTTGAAATCATCCACGAAGACTATTCAAACGGTAAATTTTCAAAATTGTATGGTGATTCAGTATAAAAATGTCAATAAACTCCGGTTTCCTGTATACATTTTACCTACAGGAAACTGGGATCGTCGAGACGGTCTTCTCTTTCTTGATGATAAAATAGTTGACGACAAAAATATGAGTGGAGATACTTTAGGTATAAGACGCTTACAAACACCACACAAAAATTTGCACCCTCTAAAGCATCAGATAGATAACTTTAGAGGTATGATAAAAGTCAAAGAAAAGCATTTTATAGATACGAACGGCATACCGTTTATCTATGAAAAGACAGAGTTTTGTAAGTTAAAATATTACAGAATTAAGTCTATAGTACAAAAGGACACTGCCTCCCTTTTGAAGTTAGAAGGCGTAAAGAGTTCTTTTGTTATTCCGCGGCCACCAGCAAGCGAAATGCGGTATGCTGGGGTTTTACATTATGGAACCCTTCCCTGGGTTTTATACGAGTACTCTGAAGACCGTCGTGAAGACACTCGAAGAAAAGTATAAATTATGCGTAAAAAATCTAAAACTTTACAAGGTGCAAACTTAGAGTTGCAAGAGATTGAGCCGCTCACTAAGAATCAGCTACGAGCATTCGAAAGTGACAAGAATATGGTTCTGCATGGGGTAGCAGGAACCGGAAAAACTTTCATCGCGTGTTATTTTGCATTCGATGACATGATTAAGGGCGAGATGGACAAGCTCGTAATTATTCGCAGTGCAGTTCCCACAAGAGACATTGGGTTTCTTCCAGGAACAGAAAAAGAAAAAGCATCTGTATACGAAGAGCCTTACAAAGATATTTGTGTAGAGCTTTTTCAACGTGGAGATGCGTATCAAATATTAAAAACAAAAGCATTAGTACATTTTATGACAACCTCTTTTATTAGAGGAGTAACTCTTCGTAATGCTACAATTATTATTGATGAGTGTCAGAATATGTCATTTCACGAGTTAGATAGTATAATAACTCGTGTGGGGGTAGGCTGTAGGGTTGTCTTTTGTGGAGATTTTCGTCAGGCAGACTTACAGAAAAACGGACTACGAGACTTTATTCGTATTTTGAAAGCCACTGATATGTTTGATGTAATTGATTTTGAAATTAACGATATAGTTCGTAGTGATTTTGTTAAACGCTACATTGTTGCCAAGGAGCAACTAGGACTAGGATGAATGAAGAAACTAATACCGCTACTTCTTGTAGCTGGGTGTGCTACTACTGACGACCGTTTATGTTTAGATTGGAGAAGCAGTGTTGAACTTGTAGAAGAGTGTATACCTGTGTATGGAAACATAATATGTGTAACAAAAGAAGAACCTCGATTTTGGTGTGTATTATACGATGAAAGCAGTACTGAGCAACAGAATATTCATGGAAGCAAGCCCCGAGTATCGAAAGATTCTAACGGATGAACTTACTTATAAAATTCCTTCGCAAAATCCAAACGACCCTCCACAGATTATTAAAAATCTGCAGCGGGTGCGCGAAAATTTGGTATCTATACCAATTGGACGAACGGATCTTATACCCAATGATTATGAAATTGTTGAAAAACGTCTAGACATTCCTGCTGACTTTCCGGAGTTTCAATTTGAGCTACGGCGAAGCCAGCAGGATGTTTATGACCGCTTGGATGATAACTGTATTATTAATGCTTGGGTAAGTTGGGGAAAGACTTTTACAGGTCTCGCAATCGCAGGAAAACTCGGACAAAAAACACTTGTAGTGACACATACTGTACCTCTACGAAATCAGTGGGCCAAAGAGGTAGAGAAAGTTTATGGCTTTAGTCCTGGGATTATTGGGAGTGGTAGGTTTGAGCTTGATAGTCCTATTGTTATTGGGAACACTCAAACTTTGTACAGAAATATAGAAAAGATAAGAAAAGAATTTGGAACTATAATATTAGATGAAATGCATCACGTTTCTTCGCCGACATTTGCTAAAATTATTGATACTTCTCATGCTCGGTATAAGATTGGACTCTCTGGTACTATTGAACGCAAGGACGGAAAACACGTTGTCTTCAGAGACTACTTCAGCCCGCATATTTTCAAACCACCGAAAGAGAATTTCCTCACGCCAAGTATTCACATATACAGAAGTGAGGTTAGGTTTCCCGATGGGGCGAACATTCCGTGGGCTAAACGAGTCAATGCAATTGCAAATAACGACGAGTATCGCCACTCTGTTGCAATGTTAGCATCAGCATATGCGGCGCGAGGGCACAAAGTTCTTGTAGTCTCAGATCGAGTTCACTTTTTAAAAAGTTGTGCCGAACTGACTGGCGAAAACTCTATTTGTGTTACTGGTGAAGTACCACATGAGCAAAGAGAAGAATTGATAAAGGAAATACTGCATGGTAGCAAGAATATTCTATATGGAACTCAAGCAATTTTTAGTGAGGGTATATCAGTAAATACTCTTAGTTGTCTTATTCTTTCTACACCTGTTAACAATGAACCGCTTCTAACTCAGCTTATCGGACGAGTTGTTAGAAAACACAAAGATAAAATAGATCCGGTAATTATTGATATCCATTTAAGAGGTAAAACTGCGCAAAGACAGGCGTCCAGCAGAATGGGCTACTACATGAAGCAGGGTTATCAAATCAAACAGCTTTGAACATAGAAAAATACTTCTTGACAAATGCCTCAAATGAGAGTATAATATGTTATTCTACGATTGGAAAAAGATGTTTGAAGCATCTGAGGGTAGTCCTCTTACGCTTTTTGTCATCTTTAAAATGCTTGTAACTGGAGCAATACCAAAGAACAAATATGATAGTATTTATAAACATACTGGAAAGCATTTTAATGGCGAATCCTTCCTTGTTCACCCAGATGTATTGTTATACAATGCTTACAAGTACAGTTATCGTGAGATCGCCCAGTATCTCGCAATAGCTTCCATGCGTCCGTACGCGGACTATTTAGTCACTGGGGATACCCGACTGGATCTGCTTCAATGCGAAGTAGAAACAGAATTTTTTGAAGATAACAGTCTACTACGTGTAGAAGATGGTAAAGTTCATTTTCTATTCGAAGAAGTCAAACAGGAGAACATACACTAATGGCACTATCATTTAACAAAGCCGCTGGCGGCGCTAAAAAATCATCAATCACTTCTTATGCTTACCGAGACGGAGACAACGAAGTTCGCTTAGTTGGAGACGTACTAGCACGTTACGTATACTGGCTCGAAGGCAAGAATGGCAAGAATATTCCTTTTGAGTGCTTGTCTTTTGACCGTAATGAAGAGCGATTTAATAATCTGGAAAAAGATTGGGTTCGTGAGTACTACCCCGACCTCAAGTGTGGCTGGAGCTACGCAATGCAGTGTCTTGATGGCGGTGAAGTTAAAATCATTAACCTCAAGAAGAAGCTGTTTGAAGCTATCTTGACTGCAGCAGAAGACCTCGGTGATCCTACTGATCCTGAGACTGGCTGGGATGTCAAGTTCAAGCGAGTAAAGACTGGGCCTCTCCCGTACAACGTAGAGTATCAGTTACAAGTACTTAAGTGCAAGCAGCGTGCTCTCGGAGAGAGTGAGATGGCTGCTATTGCTGATCTGAAGTCTATGGATGACGTTATGCCTCGTCCTACACCAGACGCTCAGAAAACTCTTCTCGATGAAATTCGTGAAGATGCAGCAGGGGATATCGACGAATCATTGGAAGACGAGTTTAATATCGGATGATTTTATTTACGGCAGACTGGCACATCAAGCTAGGACAAAAGAACGTACCTCGTGAGTGGGCCATAAATCGCTACCATATGTTTTTCAAGCAAGTACACGAGCTTGAGATGCAATGTAATATGCATATTATTGGAGGTGATTTATTTGACCGTCTGCCGAACATGGAAGAGTTGGAACTTTATTTTGACTTTATATCAAACGTAAAGATTCCGACTCTTATCTATGACGGTAACCACGAAGCTACAAAGAAAAACAAAACATTCTTTACACAATTGAAGAAAGTAACAAAAGATATAAATCCACTAGTTAAAGTAGTAGATATATCATACTATGATAATGACTTTGGATTTGGAGTACTGCCGTATGCAGACCTTCACCGTAAAAATGCTATTGAACTGTTTGATCCAAAGAAGCCTTTGTTCACTCATGTTCGAGGAGAGATACCTCCACACGTCAAGCCAGAGGTGGACTTAGACAGATTCGAGGACTTTCCAGTAGTTTTTGCAGGCGATCTTCACGCACACAGTAATACTCAACGCAATATTGTATATCCAGGCAGCCCTATGACAACTTCGTTTCACAGAAACGAGGTACAAACCGGCTACCTCTTAATAAATCCAAATGATTGGTCGTGGATGTGGGATAACTTTGACTTACCTCAACTTATTCGCAAAACGGTAACAGATCCAAGTGAGATGATACCTACTGACTTTCATCATACAATTTACGAGATAGAGGGTGATATACAAGAGCTTGCGAATGTCAAGAACACAGAGCTTCTTGATAAAAAAGTAGTCAAACGAAGTAGCGAAGCTACTCTTGTCATAGACAAAGAGATGACTATACAAGATGAATTAGTAGAGTATCTATCCTATATTCTAGAAATACCAGAGGATAGAATACCACAGATAGTAGGTATATTTAATGATTACGCTACAAAAGTTGAAATGGAGTAATTGTTTTAGCTATGGAGCTGATAATGAGCTGAATCTTAGTGACAATACTGTAACTCAAGTTCTCGGCACTAACGGTATGGGTAAGTCGTCCATACCGTTAATTATTGAAGAAGCACTGTACAACAAAAACTCAAAAGGTATAAAGAAAGCAGATATACCAAATCGTTATGTAAATGCAGGATATAATATACATCTTGAGTTTACAAAAGATGAGAAGCGCTATGATGTCATTATTGATCGGAAGTCTAGTATTAAGCTTAAGTTGCTGGAAAATGGAGAAGATATTAGTTCTCATACAGCGACCAATACATACAAGACACTCCAAGATATTATTGGAATCGACTTTAAAACCTTCTCTCAGTTGGTATACCAAAACACAAATAGCAGTCTACAGTTTCTTACTGCGACAGATACGAACCGCAAGAAGTTTCTCATTGATCTTCTCCACTTAGAGCACTATGTTCGCCTTTTTGATTTATTCAAAGAAGAAGCTAGAAAGAGTACATTGCATCTTACTAGTATTGAATCTAAAATAGCGACAATTGAAAAGTGGTTAAATGATAACAAATTGAGTGATACATCCATACTGCCTGTGTCTGAAATTTCTATTGAGACAATAGAAGACGAACAAGAGTTCGCCACTCTTATGATTGAAATTGAAAATATTTCTGAGAAAAATAAAAAGATTTCTCAGAATAATACTTATAAAGATTTGCTTGCTAAGATAAATATCGAAGAAGCACAGTCTTGTAAAGTATCTGGTATACAATCATATGATGACTTACAAGCAGAAATTGGTAAGTTGCAACAAGCAGCGGCGGGGTCAAAGCGACTCTTAGACAAGTTGAGCAAACTTGGAGATCACTGTCCCACTTGTGAGCAATCTGTAGACAGTTCTTTTAAACAATCATTAATTGATGCAGAAGCAAGAAAAATTGCTGAAGCGAGAGAAAGACAAGATGAAATTGACGGAAGAATATCGCAAATTAAACGAGACAATGCAGAATACCAACGTGCAAGAAAAATTGAAAGTGACTGGCACGATCTCTTTAGAAGCATTGACAACAGCCTCCCGACATCTACGTTGGATCCTAATGAGCTCAAAGACAGGGCTCGTGGAATTCAAGAGAGAATATCAGATGCTAAGGAACGGATGGTTCGAATCTCACGAGAAAATGAGCGAATCACTAAACGAAACACAAGAATCCAAGTAATATTGGAGCAAACTGAAGAGTTCGAAGCAGAGTTGTTCGAATTAAACGAGCTTCTCGACCTCGAGGCAGCAACTGCAGGACACTTGGAAGTATTGAAAAAAGCTTTCAGCACAAACGGTTTGTTAGCGTACAAGATAGAGAATCTTGTAAAAGAGTTGGAAGAGCTCACAAATCGCTATTTAGCAGAATTGTCCGATGGACGTTTTACACTGGAGTTTGTAGTATCAAATGATAAACTCAATGTTCAAATCACTGATAATGGTAACATTGTGGATATTCTTGCTCTCTCTAGTGGAGAATTGGCAAGGGTGAACACAGCTACTCTGATTGCTATACGCAAACTGATGAGTAGTATTTCGAAGTCTCAGATCAACATATTGTTTCTTGATGAAGTTATCAATGTACTAGATGAAACGGGACGAGAAAAATTAGTAGAGGTACTTTTGGGAGAAGACTTAAATACATATGTCGTGAGTCATGGATGGACTCATCCTCTGCTCGACAAAGTAGAAGTAGTTAAGTCAGGTAATGTTAGTAAACTGGAGCACTAAATGGGACATGCCAAGCGTATGATGCATAATCGTCGAAGACTAATTTGGGAGATGACCAAGGAGAAGCAGAATGAAAAAAATGATAGCAGACAGTATGATGAGCTATCTAGCAGGGAAGGTGAAGTATCACCAAGCGAATGTGAGAGTTTATCTACAGAGTCCGGTAGGAATAGGGGAACATCCTGATATTATGGCAGCTATAGAAGAAGAGTTAGCAAAAGCCGCAGAATATCAAGAAAAATTAGATCAGCTCGGAGAAATTTTAATGGGCGGAGAAAATGGTTGATAGTAGAGCAAAAGGAGCTCGTGGAGAGTACTTAGTACGAGATTTGCTTAGAGAGTCAACGGGGTTACAGTTTGAAAGAGTACCAAGTTCAGGCGCTCTTGACTATCTCAAAGGAGATTTATATGTACCTCATGCAAAGAATCGTTTTTGCATTGAAGTAAAAAACTATGAAAGTTCTCCTCTTAATGACAAAGTATTCACTGCTCCAAGAACAAATAATTTAATTAAATGGTGGAAGAAAGTAGTACAGCAAGCAGAAGGCGGAAACCAGGAGCCTTTGTTGTTCTTCAAATATAATCGGTCAGCGGTATTTGTTGTCACGGATATTCTTCCAGAAATCACAGACCACTGGATATATATTGAGTGGTTGGGCTGTTATATTCTGCTAGCAGATGTATGGCTCAAAGAAGAGAAAGTGAGGTTTATAGATGGCGTTTAATCTGACTGATAAAATGGTCAATGATGACGCAAATTCTACTCTAATCGTCGATGCTCTCAACTTAGCTTTTCGTTGGAAGCATCAAGGTAGAACTGATTTTCGTTATGATTATCAAAGCACTGTAAAAAGTTTGGCAAAATCCTATGACTGTAAAAATGTTATCATCACCGCAGACTGGGGTTCCTCTACTTATCGTAAGTCGATCTCGCCCGACTATAAGCAAAATCGAAAGGATAAGTTCGCTGAACAATCAGAAGCCGAGAGACTCGCATTTGAAGAATTTTTCGAAGAGTTCGAAGCAAGCCTCGAAGTGCTTGCAGAAGACTACCCAGTTCTTAGATATAAAGGTGTAGAGGCTGATGACATTGCAGCACACCTTGTAAAGTTCAAAGAAAAGTACGATTTAGAGTATATTTGGCTCATCTCGAGTGACCGTGACTGGGATCTACTGATACAAGAAAATGTAGGTAGATTCTCTTATGTTACTCGAAGAGAAGTAAGACTAGACAACTGGCGTGAACATTATGATATTCCACCTGAGATGTATATCTCAATGAAATGTCTCACAGGTGATAAAGGAGATAACGTGCCAGGTATTCCAGGCATTGGCCCAAAGCGTGCCACCCAGCTCATCGAGCAATATGGCAGTGCTTGGGATATCTATGAAGCTGTACCAATTCATAGTCGGTATAAGTACATTCAAGAACTGAATGCAAATTGTGAACAATTACTCGTGAACTACGAGTTGATGGATTTAATGACCTTTTGCGATGACGCTATAGGCCGAGACAACATTGTTGATATTGAGCGAGTAATAAATGAATATAGAAATTGATTTTAGAAGAGATCGTTATCTTTCTGAATTTAGTATAAAAACTTTACAGGATAGGTATTTAGTAGGAGGAGAAGGATCTCCTCAGCAAGCTTTTGCTCGTGCAGCAGAAGCATTTGCGGATGATGAAGCACACGCACAAAGACTTTATGATTACGCTAGTAAGCTGTGGTTTATGTTCAGTACACCTATTCTTTCAAATGGAGGAACAAAACGTGGACTACCTATTAGTTGTTTTCTTAACTACGTGGATGATAGTAGGCTTGGTATCACTGGTCACTACACAGAGAATGCTTTCCTTTCTTCTGTGGGTGGTGGTGTTGGTGGCTACTGGGGCGATGTAAGATCTGTAGGCTCTAAAACAAGTAATGGCTCAGAATCTACCGGCGTCATTCCTTTCGTAAAAGTAGTAGATGCAGAGATGCTTGCATTCTCTCAGGGTGTTACTCGTCGAGGAAGTTATGCAGCATATTTACCTATGAATCATCCTGAGATTGAGGAGTTTTTAGATGTTAGAAAGCCTACTGGAGGTGATATTAATCGTAAGTCTACTAATTTGCATCACGGAGTGGTCGTGCCTGATAGCTTCATGGAACTTATTGAGGGCGCAACGAAGCATGAGGGCTTTGATGATAGCTGGCCTCTCGTGGATCCTCATTCAGGGCACGTGATAAAAACTATCAGTGCAAAAGCATTGTGGGTAAAACTGATTCAGAATCGTGTAGAGACTGGAGAACCTTACATTATGTTCGGTGATACAGTACAAGAGGGACTGCCTGATTGTCAGAAAGACTTAGGTTTATCTGTATATCAGTCAAATTTGTGTAGTGAGATTACACTTCCGACAAACGAAGATCGTACTGCTGTATGTTGCTTGTCAAGTGTAAATTTAGAAGAGTATGATTCATGGAGTAGTAATCCTGATTTCATTCCAGATCTAGTAAGAATGCTAGATAATGTAATCACTTACTTCATTGCTCATGCTCCAAATGAACTAGAGAAGGCACGTTATAGTGCAGAGAGGGAGAGATCAATTGCCTTGGGGGCGATGGGGTTCCATGCCTATTTACAACGGCACAACATTCCGTTTGAATCGGCAATGGCGAAAGGACGTAATATGTCTATGTTCTGGCACATTAAATCTGGTGCAGAAACTGCTTCAAGAAAGCTTGCAATGGAGCGAGGAGAAGCGCCTGATGCACAAGGTACGGGTATGCGTAATTGCCACTTGTTGGCTGTTGCTCCAAATGCTTCGTCTAGTATTATCTGTGGCAACACTTCTCCTAGTATCGAGCCTTACCGTGCTAACGCATATACACAGAAAACTAAAAGCGGTACCTCTTTACAAAAGAACGAATATTTGGAAGATATTCTACGAGATTTAGGAATGGACACCGACGAAGTGTGGAAGAGTATTGTTACAAATGGTGGATCAGTACAACATCTTGAGTTTTTGGATGATTGGACAAAAGATGTATTTAAAACCGCAGTAGAAATTGATCAACGCTGGATAATTGATATGGCAAGTGATAGACAAAAACAAATTTGTCAGAGTCAGTCACTAAATGTCTTCTTCCCTGCGGATGTATCAAAACAGGAGCTTCACGCTATACATATGCAAGCTTGGAAGCAAAAAGTAAAAACATTGTATTACTTACGAAGTGAAGCATATAAGCGAGCCGAGAAAGTATCAGATGAAGCGCTACGTCAACGTATCTTTGAGTCCATGGACGAAGATTCTTGTCTAGCTTGTGAGGGTTAATGTGAACGTAACAATTTATGGATCAGACGGATGTGGTTTTTGTGAAAAAGCCGTAAATCTTGCAGAAGAATTGTGCTTAGACTATACTTATGTAAATGCTAACGACGCAATGATTGAATTTAGTAGACTATTTCCCGGCGCTAAAACAGTTCCTCAAATATTAGTAAATGAGGAATGGGTCGGAGGATACAGCGACTTCGAAGAAGTCATGGAGTACATTTGATGAATCTTCTCACAGAAAGAGAGTATTATAAACCGTTCAATTACCCTTGGGCATTTGAACATTACAAGACACAACAGCATATGCACTGGTTGCCTGATGAAGTCAACCTTGCAGATGACTTGCGTGACTATCGGGAGAAACTTACGCCTGGAAACCGTCAGCTGATTAATCAGATCTTTCGGTTCTTTACCCAGGCGGACGTAGATGTGTGTTGCGGTTACGCAAAGCACTATCTGCCAACATTTAAGCAACCAGAAGTACGTATGATGCTTTCTGCATTTGCTGCAATGGAGGCAGTACACCAAGAAGCGTATTCATTGCTACTCGAAACTCTTGGTTTTGGTGATGATGAGTACCAAAAGTTCATGGAGCATAAAGCAATGATGGACAAGCATGAGCACTTGTCTAACTTTGGTATGGATACCAACATGAACATTGCAAAGACTATGGCAATCTATAGCGGCTTCACAGAAGGCGTACAATTGTTTAGTAGTTTTGCAATTTTGCTCAACTTCCCTCGTCACAACTTAATGAAAGGCATGGGGCAAATCGTTACGTGGTCTATTCGGGATGAAACTCTCCACGTAGAAGGCATGTCTCAGCTATTCCGAACTTTCATTGCGGAGAATCCTGAGTTGTGGAATGACGAGTTGAAGTATGAAATCTACTGCGCTGCAGAGCGTACTGTAGAGCTAGAAGATGCTTTTATTGATCTGTGTTTTGAAGGCGCGGATGTGCCGGATCTCACAGGGGGAGAAATCAAAGAGTATATTCGTTACATTGCTGATCGAAGACTTCTTGGTCTTGGTATGAAGAAGATTTTTGGCAGTGAAGAAAATCCTCTACCGTGGCTTGACTATATGTTAAACGCAGTAGAGCACACTAACTTTTTCGAAAATCGTGCCACCGAGTACGCTCGAGCAAGTACTACGGGCAACTGGCAGGATATCTTTAAATAGGATCTTATTATGACAGATGTACAAACTGAGGAAAAACCAACACTGGTTTTTGAAGACAACAACTACGTGATCGAAGATTTGAGTGAAAAAGCTCAATATCTAGTAGGTCAACTACAGGATTTGGCACAACAAGGTAACGCAACTCGCGCACGCCTTGACCAGATTGAAGTAGCTCGTACAGGTTTTACTGATATGCTTCGAGAGGAGCTAGCAGCAGAACCTGCTGAAGCAGACGTAGTAGAGTAATGAAAAGGGGGCTAATCGCCCCCTTTTTTATGTTTTGTATACTCCATATAAGTCTGCTATCTCAATTTCTCCCGAAGTAGGAACTCCTGAGTTTTGAGAAATATTTGGAACAAGATTCCCGCCTTTGTATAAATCTCCCAAAGCAATACTACCGCTATCTCCAAAAAAAGTTCTTAAATCACCCAAACTTATAGTACCACTTGTTATACTAATTTGTGTTGCTGCGGAAGAAACACTGCCACTAATAGTAGCATAGTAAAAATTAGGTTCTTTACTATTATCAAATCCTCCAACAGTACAGTTCCAACTACCTACGTTTGAACTTGAGAAGGTAATAGTTACATTAGAACCACTAGGCATAGTCGTTTTATTACGAGTACAGTTAGTACCTGAAATGGTGCTATAATTACTTACTCCACCACTTACAGTAAATACTACAGTATCTGCAGTTGTAACATTTTGACTAGCTGATCCACCAGATATACTAGCAGTAGCAGATTTATTATAAGTTGTCATGACCTTGCTGCTTCATCGTCTTCTTTTGTTACACTTGTTATAGTATTGTTTCCTGAAGTTTCTACAACAGTGTAGTGAGAGGGGCTAAGGTTACTTGGAACCAAAGTATTATCAGTGACTGTAGTAATGTTTTCAATATTTAAAGGGCATCTCTCTGAAAAGAACCAATAAGCCGACTCTTCTACAATACCTCTTGCAAGGCGCTGCCCTCTAAAATCTGGATGAATAGCAAAAGCGTGCATACAAGTTGTGCTTTCCACTATTTTACTTAATGCCCATGCAACACGTTGATTATCAGAAACTCTACTTATTATTCGAGAAAATCTTAAAGGATAAGTAACAGACGTAGAGGCTCCATCCCAAATACCATATTCTATAGCATTATCCGGAGTGAATAATCCAGCTGTCATAGTTGCTGTTAACCAGTCTTTATCGCTCTCAGTCGGGATATGAAATTGATAATTTGTTTGCATGAGAGTATACATAAATTAGCTCCAAACAGCGCCGCAAATGCTCTGCACCATTGCATCTTCACCACTAATTACTGTAGAGGCAGACGATTCTGTTGGATTTCCATCTGAATCTGTGCCGGTTGTAATAGTAAACTTGCTAAAATGTTTTACACGAGTTGCTGTTACGGGAAGATCTGCATCTTCACTATCATCAATCACGTCTTCATAGACTACCATGAGAGTGGGCCAAGCAGGATTTGTAGCTGCATCAGCACTAGAATCTTCTGCGCGGTACACTTCACATCGTTGTACTCGAGTTGTTTTTGTAATAGCCATTTTGTTTTCTCCTTTAAGAAATTACGCCTACGGCGATTTTATTTTCTACGCTTGAGGCATGTTGATTAATACGTTCGTCTGTTGCTTCTTCATCGTAGTTTCCATCAGAATCATAACACACATTTACATAACGTTCATGTGTAACAGTTCCGTCTGTAAAGCGTACGTAAATGTCGCGACAAGGTGTGGTAACCTCGATTGTTTCATCGAGATTATCAGGATCGGGAGCAGTAGAAGTCCTACTCCCTGTAAAAGTCTCGAGTTTAGTCCATGTTACTGCCATATTACTTCTCCTTTAGTTTTGCTTTTAGGTCATCGACCTCTTGTTTAAGTTCTTTAATTCCTTCAATTAATAAAGGAACAATTCTTTCATAATCAACAGTCAAGAAATTATAATTCTCTTCCATTGATTGTCTTTCTTCTAATGAAAGTTCTTCATACTTAGTTTTAGCTTCTGCTTTTTCAACTGTTCGCCCAAGCTCTTCTTCCATTTGTTTTTGTATTTTTGTCCACCCCGTTTTTTGAGTATACAAACTATTAAACGGAGCTTCTCTTACAACTTCTGGAAGTACCTCTTGCACTTCTTGAGCAATTACTCCCACTTCGTGCATTTCTGTAGGTTGGAAATCATACTCAGTTGTAATATTCTCTACCCAATCATATTCAACACCTCTAATCTTCATTACTTTATCTAAAGCATTCTCGATTGGCTTTACGTTTGTTTTTAATCTGCCGTCAGAAGCATAGGCTACAACGTTTCCAGTACAAGAAATAGTACCATTGGTTCCTCCTAGCTGTATTCTTGCATCTCCATCTGCAGAAACATACGCTCCCCAGCCAGATTGACCACTTAAACTATAGAAAGAAGCATTTGTATGAGCATAACCAATACCATAGTGATTGCTTAAGCCTGTTCCACTTGGTTGATAGTCTAAGCCTATAGAATAAATAGGACTAGGGTATGCATCAGTATTTAGACCTCCAGAATTACCTCCGTGTCTATCAATAAATCCGCCGACAGAAGAAGCAGTTGTAGAATCCCATTTAATTGATCCTCTCTTGCTATATATTATTCCAGTCGATGTACTCTGCATATATAGAGCTCCGGATGTAGTAAAATCACCCGTTCCTGTAAGACTCCAACTATTTCCAGATATAGTATTACCGCGAAGATAAATGTTATCTCCGCTGCCTGCACCAAGATAAGTATTAGTTGCATAAATATAACAATTTCCTACACTACTCTGAATATAAAAATCACCGCTGGCAAAAGCAGTTCGACCATTTGAATCGGAAAAGAATACTCCATCATTTCCATCTCCAACTTTAAGCTGACTTACCGTCAAAACACCCGTAGACGTATCATCTACATCACTTCGTAAGAATTGAGAAGCTTGTAAACTATCAACTGTATCTGCGTCTAACCCTGAACCAGAGCCATCATTACTTGCGTTCCATATCTTAGCTGATGAACCATTCCAGTATAAATTACCAGCATTATCCATATATAAGTATCTACCTACTTGACCTGAGATATGAAAACCTACACCAGTTGTTGTGCTAGCACCTCCGTATGACTCTACCAGTAAAGGAGCATTTGTATAATTAGTAGTATTATTTCTTCTAAAGTAATTTGAAACATTTTGAACATTACTACTAGTATCTACACCAAATATATTTGCTGTGTCTTTCCTGGCTAAATTAGCTAATTGTACTCCATCTACGGTGTCAGCATCTAAACCTGATCCCGAGCCGTCGTTACCCGCATTCCAAACTCTCTGCAGCCCACTACCTTCGTCAACTTTAAATGTTCCATTTTTTATTTTTTGAATATCCCAGCTTGACCAGTTGGAATCAAGGAATCCGTAGTACCCACTATTTGTTCCATATAATTGGAATGCATGAGTGCCAGCACTCGTAAACCCGCTAATCCCAATGTCATTCCCGCCCGGTCCTTGGATCTTCAGATTGCGAGTTGTATTGCTGTTATTTGGGAAATTCATTCCATTCAGACTTAAATTACCTGAGTAAGAGTCATCAGCATCTGAGCGTAAATATGAAGCTCCTTGTACACCATCTAACGTATCAGCATCTAAGCCTGATCCGGAGCCATCGTTAGAACTATTCCAGATTTCTTTCCAACCAGTCCAGTTACTACTATATCTACTTCTAAACCACATTCTATTTTCGCTATAAGGAATAGCAAATTGAGTCATATTTCCACTACCGTTCTTACTGTTATACTCAAACGAGAATGGATGATAATAATGAGAACCACCGGGCCCATTTGTTGCATTACCTAATAAGAGCGTGTACCCTCCGCCACTTCGAGCATTTGTAGAATGATTCCAATCCGTAGTGCCGCCAGTAGTGACTGCACCAAAGCCTCCTGAGAGTTGTCCAAGCATCTCATCGTTAGTATCACTTCTTAGGAATGAAGATGCATGTAAAGTATCTACCGTATCCGCATCTAATCCTGAGCCAGTACCATCGTTACCAGCATGCCATACAAGATTGCCTGCCGCATAGTGCTGTCCTGTTGAAAGAATAGTTCCTGCCTCAGCGTTTAGGAAAATTCGAGCGTCACCATCAGAAGCAACGTATTGTCCCCAACCACTGCTGCCTTGAGTAAGCGCAGTGACTCCTGTTAAAAACGTACCACTTCCGCTATGACCAAACCCAATTCCGTACATATTTGAAAGCACAGAATCTGTTGGATTATAGCTAGATCCAATCGTATAAATTGGACTAGTTTTGGTGGCGGTGCTGCCAATATTGTTATGTCCGCCTTCTAAATGACCGCTATTATGGGTTTCACGCTGTAGATTTCCTGTGGTTATTAATACGCCTCCAGAGGTTGTCTGAAGCTTCTTTGTTCCATTGTGATAAAGCTCCGCTTCTCCTCCATTTATAGTTTTTACAAGCCAATGATTATTTACATCATTGTAGATACCCGAAGTATTTGCGTTATTGTGCATAAATACTACACGATTGTTAATCGAGTATCCACCCCATCCGCTTTTCGTATCTTTTACTACCATTGAACCAAAGCTGCCACTTACAAGATCCGCTCCGATTGCTGCGTGCTCTGTTCCATTATCTGTAAGAAAGCTAGTACCCTGATTATCAGTATGTTGTATAGCCCAATGGCCACCTGCATCAAGAAAACCTATCTGATTGGCTGTATTTGCATAGATATATCCTCGAATTGCTCCTGCAGCTTTCATCCCAATTTGGCTACGATTAGAGTTACCTTCAAGATACAAGTCTCGTCGAACTGAAACGTCCCCAGCTTCGTTGCCAATTCTAGGACCGGATGTTGCACGAGTGTGATCTACAGTGCCAAAAGTAGTTACAAAACTAATTGACCACCCATCAGCCCAGTCATCAACAGTTGATGCATAACCTACCTGAAGGTCTCTTACTACAACTTGTGGGTACGACCAAGTATCATCAGTATCTCCAATCCATATACAGTGTTTGTTCGACTGAACTCCGAAACGAACAGTTCTACTCGCAGTAGTTGTATTTGATTCTTCTGCAATGCAAATTGCACTTTCATTTACCCACTCGTTATTTCCTTCGGTTTGGTAAACATAACCTCCAATAAAATAACTCGTCGTTGTGCCATTACGGTAGTCATAAATATCTACCCAGAAACTAATCATATCATTGGAAGCATAAACAGGAAGCTGAATTTTACAAGCACCAGTAACGGTACTTGCATTTGTTGTATATTGTGCGCCACCAGGCTTTAATACAAAACCACCAAGGGTACTATGATAAGTATAAATACCAGTATCTGTAGTACCGCTGATGTTGCCACTGCTAGTAATACTGCCTGTTACACTGATATCACTAGTAAATGTCGTAGGGACGTAGATGCCAGCGGAATCACTTGTATCTTCTGAGAAGCGCATGAACTCGAGACCGCCAACGAAGAACCGCATGCGATCATTAATGTCTTCAGTAATGTAAGTGTGCGCGCTATTTCCAAAAATGAGTTTGTTGGCTTGTGGGATGCTTATGTCGCCCGTTACCGTGATACCACTAGAGTTGGCACGCAGTCTCTCTACTCCACCAGTGACAAGGTTTACGGCATCAGAGGTCGGTCGGCTGAACCCTGTATTACTGTCACCCAGGAAACTGTAGCTAGGAGCGGCCAGTGCGCCAGCGGTGACTTGCATTTGACCGTCAACCCTGTGGTGTCCAGTCGTCCTAGCCGCGCCATTAACCTGCAACTCATAGCCATTCGCTATGGTAGAGCCATTAACTGAAAACGAAGCGCTATGCAAATACAGATGATCACTAGCACCGTGGTAGAACATTGATGTATCACCGCTAGTGTCTTTAAATTTAATACCGGAGTAGGCGTCTGTGGATTCGACGATTAGCGGAGTGTCTGAGGATGACTTAATTATAGATTGGTTGCCACCGCCGTGAACCGTGATACTTGAATTGAACGTAGCACCTGCGGCGAAGGTTGCGCCCGAACTGTCTATCGTTAATCTATCTGCTGAATTAGTTTGAAAAACGTATTTACCATTGCTGCTAGCAATATCAAATGTGTGCTTGGCGTGTGCCGAAGCATTGGTTCCGCTGGTGATGGACAGCCTTCTTACGTTTCCAGAGCCGCCTTCAAAGTATTTACCTGCGGCGGCAAGATTTACGTCGATTTCTCCTGTCGCAGTAATCGCACCCGACGTGAGGGTGCCATTTATAAGCGTGTTGCCGTTTACGTCTAGAAGATAGCTAGAAGTCGGAGAGCGCCCAATACCGACGCCGCCTCCATTAACCATGTAAATGCCATTAGCAGAGGTTTCTGAATCGTTGCCCTTGATTCGAAGGACGTTGTCAGTGCCTAGAGATATAAGGGTACGGGTACTGCCAGCTACGTTTTCTGATTTTAAACCGTTGCCGTTTTCTAGCTGAATATTGCCACTGCTAGTAATAGCGCCCGAGGAGATGGTGCCTGCCGTAATGTTGCGGCTAGAGTCGATGACGGTTGTACCGCCGACTTTGAACGTCCCGTTGTGAAGGTCGAATTTAAATCTTTCAGTTAAACCCGTAATCGCGCTACCGACAGTTGTTTGCTGTGCGGCGGCGTAAACCATCGTCAAACTGTCTTCATCGAAGGTAAAATAGTTTCGCTTGCCGCTGAAATTGTCAAAAGTGCTTTGCCATGCAGAACTGCCTGACTGTTTCGCACCGTAAGCAATGTACGTCCCGCCAGAGCTTCTAAGCCATCCTATATTGGCTAGGTGGTCGCCTGTGCTCGGAGAGTATCTGTCGGTAAGCACCAATGCCCCAGCCGTACCATCGCCAGTTTCCATAGTTCCTGACGCAGATATAGATCCAATGTTTGTTAAATTGCGGCTAGGGTCTAAAATCGCCGTATTAGCCGAACCCCATCGCAGGTTGCCACTGCTATCAATGTTCATCCGCTGAGTGCCAGCGGTTCTAAACGTGATGTTTGCGCCAGCATTAGATCCGAAAATGTTGATAGCGTTGGTGTCGTTTTCTGTTCCTGCCGCGTTTAAACGTAACCAGCCATTCGGTCCCGCGCCATTTAGGTAAACAGCATTAGTTGAGGAGTAATACGATAGAGTCGCGTTTTGGTTATATAGCCCAGTATCAACTGACATCTGTATGCCAGTTGGAGAAATCCGCCCTGAGGAGATTGTACCTGCTGTTGTTAAATTTCCATTACTACCTATTACAAATTTGTTAATAGTTGTTCCAGCGGGTCTAAATCTAAACTCACCCGTGGAAGCTATGTATGTGTTTGAGCTAGAGTCCCCTGATATGACAACTGAGCCTGAACCATCTGTAGACGTGATTGAGCCACTGCTAGTTATAGCGCCCGAGGTAATCGTGCCGACTGATGCGAAATTTTTACTATTAAATGCAATGTGAGCCGCACCGGAGCTAATCGACAAAGCGTTTCCGCCGTCGTTGCTTATGCCACCACGGGCGTTAATAGTGCCGGTAGAATAAATACCCTCGCTGGATTGAACGAACAGGTAGCCGCTTGGAATAAGGACGCGACCGTCGTTACGAACTCTTAAAATCACGGTTCCAGCACTATTTCTAAAGGTAGCCGCTGACGTAGTATCTGTAGCAGAACCGGTAAACGTAGAGTTTCCGACCACGCTTATAGGGTGGCTGAATCCAAACTCGTCGTATGTGGCATCCCATAGAATGGTGGCATCTGTAGAAGAATTGACTGCATCTTGAATCGTAATACCAGCGCCGTTGGCAGTGGCAGACGAATCACCCGTCGAGTAGTTCAGGGTGATGTTGTTGTCTTCGACGTTTAGGTTAGCCGTGTCTATGGTTGTTGTCGTGCCACTTACGGTAAGATTTCCAGAAACAGTAAGATTTCCGGCAAAGGAAGCTCCTGTAGAACTTATAACTAATTGATGCGTACTCGCATTTCCTCCACCTCTAATATAAACAGAAGCACCAGCTTTTGCACTAATGTAGGTATTGTTATCTCCGGTACCAGAAAGTATCATA
>TARA_R100001460_G_scaffold266_5_pt1 | contig 23726 bp, 24 predicted proteins | sample TARA_R100001460 | Tara Oceans TARA_R100001460 (sample SAMEA2622190) | marine metagenome | biome: marine biome (ENVO:00000447); feature: surface water layer (ENVO:00002042); material: "saline water (ENVO:00002010), including plankton (ENVO:xxxxxxxx)" | depth 5 m | reverse complement strand
TGCTGATACAGGAAGTGCTGATACAGGAAGTGCTGATACAGGAAGCTCATCTGCAACAGGATCACTATCTGAAACCTCAGGAAGTGCTGATTCAGGATCTGAAGAGGAAGTAGGATACGGATACGGATACGGATACGGCTATAACAATGGCCCAGATTATTCACACTTATCTGCAGAAGAACGACAATGGATGGAAATGGATACTTTAGCAAATCTTTACGGTACAGGATACACAACTACTCCTTCTGATTTTACTATATTTGATCACTTAGTCTCAATAGTTAATTTCGACAATGGATTAGATAATGCTCTTATGTGGAAAACATTTACATATAGGATTATGGAGTATGTTAACTCTGGTTTACGGAAAGGATATGATTGGGATACTTTCCATGATTTACTAGCTGAAGCTTTAGATTATAATGGTAATACTTCTGAATTAATTACATTAATTCAAAATAGCCTTACCAATCCAAATATATGGTATAGTGAACAGATCAATAATTTTGGTAGTCAATATGCTGAGTCTACATTTAACACTCCTTATTTAAACCACCAGTTTAGTACTAACTTAGTGTCTATGACCCTAGGTGGTAGTGGTACACAACAAAATAACCACAGGGTAAATGTATACGAACCTGCAGTTTCAGCTGCTGAGTCTACTTATGTTGATATAGAAACACCATTTATACCAGCTTAGTTTGAATTAAATAGTTTTTAATGTAATTATCATTGTATAATTTACAAAAAATAGTATGGGGGTGTGTAAGCACCCCCATATTTATTTTACTGTTGTTTATCTAACAAATATTTATTATCAAATACTTATAGATATATGTCTACTCAAAAAGAAAATAAAATAAACCTCTTAGTATGGACTAGGAGTGGAGAAAGCCTAAAAATAATCAATGAGGATTTAAAACAAGAATTTAAAGAAAAATATAACCTTTTAAATTATACTAGAAGAGGTGATATGTTATTAATGAACCATATCCATTTAGATGATTTTTCTAAATTCAGTAGAAGAATACTTATTCAACCAATGGATGGAACTGTTATGCATCCACATATTATAGAAAAAATTAATAATTTTCATTACATAGTTACACCATCTAATATTAGTAAACAATTATTAGAAAACAATGGAGTTACTAAACCTATTAGAGTAATACCTAATTATTATGATAATAGTTTGTTAGATGAAGACAATGGGTTTTTTTCTAGTTTATTCCCTGAAAAGAAATATACCTTCTATACAGAATCTACTGCTATACATAGAAAGAATATTGATAGAACATTAAGAAATTTTTTAAAAGAATTTACTGAAGAAGATAATGTTAGATTAGTAATAAAATTAAATGAAGTACCAAAAAATAGAATTTTACATCTTAAAAAACTATTAAAAAAATACCCCAACCGCCCAGAAGTAATTATCATAAATAAAAAATTACCTAAAGAATATTTACACTCACTAAAAAAAGGTATAGATTGTTATATTTGTTTATCATATATGGAAGGATTTTGTATTCCATTATTAGATGCTGTAGTGTTAAAAAAAGATATAATTACTTTAGATACTAAAATTAGTGGATATGGAGATTTTATAAATGAAGAAAATTCTATTCTATTACCAAACAGAGAAATCCCAATATTCTTATCCCCAGGAGACAGTTGGATCTATTTAAAAGAATCTAAATGGGAAAATGTTGATTATGTTGAATATAGAAAAGCTTTAAGAACTGTATTTAATGGTGAATATACTTTTAACAAAAACCAAGACTACAGTCAATATAGTCAAAAAAATGTTATAAAACAATATAATGAATTATTAAATCTTGTTTCTGAAGAAGTAGTAGAAAGAGAAATAAAAGTTAGAGAATTAGCACAACGTAGATATGATGAGCATTTTAGCAAGTTTAGAATGAATCCTGATTTAAATAGAAGAATAGATTAATTAAATACTCTTTTACTATACCAAAGTCGGGAATAATGCATGTTGTTTCTATCATATAATAGATTTTCATGATTATCAATTTTAGGTTTTCCTATTATTTCTCCATTCCTTTCATCAAAAATCATTTTTCTACCTATCCCATCAAGTTTATAATCTAAAATTAAAGAGTTATTATTTTCATTTAATTTAATTTCTTTTGGTATATTCTTTTTATAAGTTTTAAGATTAATAGTAGTATCTTCAAAAACTCTCATAAAAGCCTGACCCAAAGCTATTGGACCAGTTATACCTAAAGTAGAGTGTGTGTAATTTCTTTCTTCTATATTTTTTTTAACTATTTCTAATACCTGATATACCACAGAGTCTAATGGTTTTACACACATTAATGCATTATATAAACCTAATTTATCACTTAAACTATCCCTACAAAAAACTCTATCAAACCCATCACATATTTTATCGTATGGTACATATATTTCTTGTGTCATATCACCATAACACCCTCCATATTTATAGAGTAATAAGTACCTAAATAAATCTGCTTTATAAGCAGTAGGTATTAATTTATTATAGTGTAGTAAATAACTAGGATTAAAGTCTTTAATAAAATTATAACAATCATTATTATCAAAATAAACAAACTTATAACCAGGATTTAATTTAATAGTTTCTTTATAAACCCCCATTACTACATCAGGAACTTCTTCAATTGCCCATTTCCCTGTTCTAAAAATTATTTTAGGTATCTCTTCAACAAATATATTTACTTTGTTGTATTTTTTAACAAATTGATTATATGTTATTAAATCTGACATTTATCTATTGTTCCTACAAAAAGTTATATACCTTTCCTCAATGTCTTTCCTTTCTTCTTCAGTTTTAGAATTTATCCAAACCCAAATAAATGAATTTTTTAAAACATCAATTTTTTCTTTTTTAATCTCTATTAATTTATTAAATAAATCTAATTCTACATCAGATATTTCTATATTTATATCTAATTTTTCACAAATAATATATAACTCTAAAATATCATTTGAATCATAAGCTTTAGTTGCATCTAAATAATAACCATTTAATACCTCAGAATCCATTTTATCTGGGTGGGTTTGTTTAACAATTTCTCTATATATTTTTTTTATTTTACTTTTAGTTTTACTATTTATTTCACTATCGTGTATAATTTTTTCTTTTTCTGTTTTAGAGATATTAGGTTTTTCATTTTCATCAGTATCTTTCTCCCTAAAAGTTTTTTTTAAAAATTCTTCTTTATGTTCTTGTATTACATTATCTTTTAACTCATAATCAGTATTTAGTAAGTTATATTCTTGTAATACTTTTTGTGTTTGGAGTTTTTTTATTTTGTCTTTCATGATTATAAATATTCTACTATAAATAAATAGTTAATTCTTTTTTTATATTTATACACATATAAAACAATTTAAAATGGTTGAATTTAAGCATGCTTGTTCTGTGGGTAATTATTGCTTCTCTGCGGCTTTACTTAATATGATAAATGTTAGGGAAATGTCATTACCTTTTGATTGGCTATTTACTACCCCAAAATTTACTTCAGAAGTATTAAAAAATGATTTCCAGGATTTTTTAGACCCTAAATATTATACAGACATAGCATTAAATGAACCACATAATGAAAGACAAGCAGGTCACACTTTATACCATGAAAACTTCTTTAATCATAAAGACCCAAGACAAAAAATAGATTATGATTATTATGTTAGATGTGTTAATAGGTTTAGAGAATTTATAAAATTAGAAGACAAAAAATTATTTATATGTTCTTATAAAAACTTAGAAAATAAAATGGATGAGCTATTAATGTCTGAAATTTTTAAATTAAATAAAACATTATCAGATATAACTCAAAATCATCATCTTTTATGTCATATTAATTATCCAAATAATGAAGATTTAAAACATGAAATAACAAAAATGGGTAATATTACCTTTTTTGAATTGTATACAAAAGAAAACAATCATGGTTTAGGTTATGGTAACGATGAAGATAATGAATATTTTTTTGAAATTTTTAACAGTTTGTTTAAACATAAAAAATGATTCCAAAAATCATATATAAAACAGGTCCCTTTAAAAAATCAAATCTACCTAATGAAATAGAAACCATTTTTAATAAAACCATAAAACACAACCCAGAGTGTGAATTAGTTTATTTTGATGATTTTCAATGTTTAGAATTTATTACAAAAAATTTTAATAGTAGAATTTTAAAAGCCTATAACACATTAATACCTACAGCTTATAAAGCAGATCTATTTAGATATTGTGTACTTTATCAAAATGGTGGTATTTGGAGTGATTTAACTCAAACATTTCTTGAACCAATAAATAGTTTTATAGATTTTGAAAATGATAATTTAATTTTAGTTGAGGGTGATTACATTCCTAATGCTAGAAGAAATGCAATTGAAATAGCTTTTATGGCATCTAAACCAAAAAATAAAATTTATTTAGAGGCTATAGAACAAATAATAAAAAATATAGAATCTAATTATTATGGGGATAGTTCATTTTGTCCAACAGGCCCAACTATGTTTAAAAAATTAATAGAGTCTAGTGATGTTTCATATAAATTAGGTTTTGAATTTGTAAGATTTGGAGATGATAATGGCACTATGGACTTTATTCTTCACCATAACAAACCCATAATAAAAACTAAAACTATAAATCATGGTAAATATTTATACCACGAAACCCCTATTGCACACTACTCAGTATTACATAGAGATAAAAACATATACAAAAAATGATACCAAAAACAATATACCAAACACATAAATCTATGGCTTATGTTATGGATAATGATAGATTATTTGATTGTTACCAATCTTGGGATGTAAAAGGTTATACCCATAATTTCTTTAGTGATAAAAAAGCTGATGATTTTATGAAAGAAAACTTCCCTGACATATACGAAATCTACCATAATCTCCCAGTCTCAGTAATGAAAGCTGATTTATGGAGATATTGTGTTATATACCATTATGGAGGCATATATGCTGATATGGATACTATATTTATAGGTAATGATTTAGATTCATTATTCCAAAAAGAAACAAATCTAATTTTAACCCCAGAATACCCACATGATGTAAATTTGTGTCAATGGGTGTTTGGAGCACCTAAAGGTAGTCCTTTATTAAAAAGTGTAATAGATGAGTCTATTAAAAGAATTAAAAATTGTGATGATTTTAAATACGAACATATGGTTCACACCTTAACTGGACCTTCAGTATTTACTGATGGTATTGAAAATTATTTAAAAGAAAACAATTTTGTTACTTTTTTTGGTGAAGATAGGAAAAAATATGTTACTGAATATAAAAATGAAGTTATGCATGTACATGATTCCCATTTATTATATGATAATCATATTGAACATGTTTATAGCGGTCAATGGGAAGGTGGCTGGATAACTGATGTAAATGAATTTACTGGTATAGAACATATAAAAATAACTCTAGATAAAGAAGGTAGATAAGAAATGGAAAAAGAAAGAATCGAAAGACTATTAGTAAAACACCCTAGTGGATATAAAAAAATAAGAAGAGTACTATTTAATTTGTATAGACCCATTATACACCCAGAAAAAAATAAAAAATTCTTTATGTTTAAATTACACCCAATAACTTATATTATGGTAATTGCGTTTATAACATCTTTTCTTTTATATTTAGGAGAAAATGAAAATTGGGCTATTCCTTTTATTGCTTGTTGGACTTTTATACCTGTAACTTGGATATATTTTAAGTTCCAACCACAGACTTGGGAGGAAATGGAAGACTATGAAAAGGAAATTTTTAGAGGTTTAAATAATAAACCTAAAGATTGGGAACCTAAATTATAGTTCTATCCATTAGTTCATATTTATTATCGATATGCCTCAAAACAGAAAACCTAACCCAAAATCTCAAAAAGAGATTTCAAATGATTTGGTTAACCCTTATGTTAACCCTGAAAACGGTGACACTAGAGGTAACCCAAACAATCCTAGTAATTTTACTCAATTTACACCAAATGAACAAAATGGTTTAGATCATAATAGATCGAATCAACTTTCATTTAAAAATGATACAACAAAACCATTTACAATAGGTTTACAAGATATAGATGAATCTATAATGTATTATTTTCAAAATATAATAAAACCATTTGTTGTTCAAAATGGTAAAAGAATAGCAGTACCTATAATTTACGGTGCTCCTGAAAGATGGAAATCTGCTCAAAAAGATGGGTTTTATAAAGATAAAAGAGGTAGAATCATGTCTCCTATCATTATGTTTAAACGTGATTCATTTGAAAAAGATAGATCAGTAGGCAACAAACTAGATGGTAATACTCCTAATTTATTTACAACATTTAAAAAAACATATAATTCAAAAAATTCGTATTCTAATTTTAATGCTTTAAATAATAGAAAACCAACTGAACAATTTATAGTTAACATAATACCAGATTATGTAAAACTACAGTATAGCTGTACTATTCAAACCTATTATATAGACCAACTAAATAAAATTGTTGAAGCAATTAATTATGCTTCTGATTCATATTGGGGTGATCCTGAAAGATTTAAATTTAAAGCTACTATAGATTCATATACAACAACAGTAGAATTAAATGATGGACAAGATAGAATAGTAAAATCTACATTTACATTAAATATGCATGGACATATTATCCCAGATAATATACAAAAACAATTAAAATCTATTAAAAAATATAATAGTAAATCTCAAGTAATTATAGGATTAGAGGTAGAAGGAGCAGGAAGTGAATTTTTATCATCACCACCTAGCCCTTACCCACCCTTACCCCCCTCAGAAAATATAGATTTAGAAAGCCCCCCAGAAAGTCTACCTTTAGAATCTCCCCCAGAAAGTGAAGATTCAGAAACTACTTCTGAAGATGAATTAGGTTATGGTTATGATGGTCCTTTAGATTTTTCACATTTATCTGTAGAAGAACTACAATGGATGGAAATAGATACTGGAATGACATTATTTAATACTATTTTTGATGTAATAATTAATAGAGTAAATAGTGCAAATGGGTTAGCCAATGCTGTAACAAATGTGTGGTTTGCTTACGAAGTAATGCGCTTTGTAAATGAAGGTTTAAGACTAGGATATGACTGGGATACTTTCCATGATTTACTAGCTGAAGCTTTAGGAGATGAATTCACTGGCACAGGTGTACAGTTAGTTACATATCTTCAAACCTACTTTACAGATACTAATGTTTTCTCTAATAGTCATGTTAGTTCTTTTGGTAGCCAATATGCTGAAAATACATTTACTACAAATTGGTTGAATATACAATTTGATGGAAATAACTTCCTCTTGGCAATAACTAATGAAGGAAACAATACTGTAGACATCCCAGCTTATAATGCTGCAGTTGCAGCCGCTGAGTCTACTTATGTTGATCTAACAATCCCATTTATTCCCGCCTAATTTAATATTTATTATTAAATATTCATACATAAATTAAAACAAAAATAAAAAATGGCAAGACTATCCTCAGTTTCAAATTCAAAAGATGTTTCAAAAATTAAAAGACCTGGTGTTCATTCAAAAAACAACACCTCTAAATTAAAAAAATCTAAAAATTATAAAAAAGCTTATAGAGGTCAAGGTAGATAAAAAACCAATATTTATAATAAAATATTTAAATGGCAAAGACTCTCTCAAAAACTGGAATAACCACAGGAAATACAGTTAAAGCATTTCATGTTACACAATCTGTAGATGCTTTTACAGGGATTGATGACTATGATATTACAATATCAGGTTCACTAACTGTAACAGGTTCAATTACTGGTCAACCAACAATAGTTAACGAATTAACAGCTTCATATGCTATGAACTCCTTAAGTTCTTCATATGCTGTAACAGCTTCATATGCTGAAAATGCTGGTGGAGGCAGTGGAGCAGGTTTTCCATTTACAGGATCAGCTGAAATAACTGGTAGTTTAGCTGTTATAGGACCTTCAAATGTAACAGGTTCATTTGCTGTTTCAAGTTCCGGAAATCAGCAATTAACAGTAGAAGGAAGTGGTTCCTCTAACCCTATACTTGTAGTTAATGGTTCATTAGGAGAAATGTTTTCAATATCCGATTCACTTTCAGGAAGTCTATTTTCAGTAAATGACATTTCAGGTACTTCAATTTTAGAAGTATTTTCAGATGATACAGTTACAATAGGAAATTTTGCTGCACCTGTTTTACACACTTCAGTTACAGTTAATGCTGATTCTGGGGATACTACAATATATGATGGTATTCCAACTTCTTCATATAATAGTGCATTCTTTGAATATACAGCAAAATCTGCTTCAAATGCTAGATCAGGAAAAATAACTTCTGTTTGGATACCTGGAACAACTAATATAACATCATCAGAAACCACCTCTCCTGATATAGGAAATACATTAGGATTTAGATTTGGGGTTGTATTTTCAGGTGAAAATGTTGTGTTAACAGGATCTGCTACTTCAAATAATTGGGTAATAAAAACAAGTGTAAGAGCAATATAAAATGAGTTTTAGTTTTTCACCAAATATAGTAAATGATAATAGTTTAGTATTTTACATTGATGCACAAAACCCAAAATGTGGTAGTGTTGGTGGGACTGAAATATTTAACTTAGGAAGACCTGAACTACCCTCAGGATCAGAATCATCTATATTTAAAAGATTAGATTCACAAGGGGGCGCTACTATAGCAACTTCATCTTATGGGAATATTTTTGAATTTGATGGGACTGATGATTATTGGAAAGCAACAAATTCCCCTATCAAAAATATGCCTGATAATTTTACTTATTCTACATGGGTAAATCATAACAGAGAGTATACTGGAATTCAGGGGGCTGTTATTTATTTAGGATCAATGGGAACTTCAACACAGAGGGGATGGTTTAGGATAACAAATGACAATATTATTGTTGTAATAACTAATGGTATTTTTCATTCTCCCAGATCCTCAACATATTCACTTTTTACTACATCTAGTTACCCAAACCCATTTAATCATGTTACAGTAACAGGTAAAAATAATGGTGATAATACAACTACTACTACTTTTTATATAAATGGTCTTGAAGTAACCTCATCCCTTATCCCCATCTCTCAAAGCAGAACCAGCTCAGTAAATCCAGCTATAGATGAACCAGATATAGGAAAAGGTGGATCTTCAGGGGCGTATAGATTTTCAGGGGAGTTAGCAATGGTGCAAATTTATACTAGAACTTTATCATCCGATGAAGTAGCAAGAAATTATAATACAACTAAAACCCGATTTGGATTATGAGTGGAGTAGTAGGATCAAATATTTCATCAAAAGGTTTATTATATTATTTAGACTCTGCTAGTCCTCGTTGTTATACTAGTGGTAGTTCTATATGTAATAACCTTGTTAATAATGAAACAGGAAGTATTTATAGCGGCGTAAGCTTTAGTGGAAGTGAAGCTGCAGGATCTTGGGCATTTGATGGAGGAGCTAATGCAACCATTGAAATTCCTCCCTTAGAAAATGTAGAAGACTTTACTATTTCTGTTTGGTTTAAAATAACAGGAACAGGAACTGTTGGGTCAGCACTTTATAGTACTTTAATAGGAAATTTAGTAGATGGGGATAATAGATTATTAGTACATAATACTCTTCCTAATAGACCTATAACAGTAGATTTTGCTACTCCTGATGACATTACATTAATAAATTCTACTTCTTCCTTTAATGAGTGGAACAATGCTGTTTTTACTTATAACAATACAACAGGAACAGGATCTATTTATACCAATACAGTTTTATCTCCTACTTTATTAGAAAATTCTAATATTTCTTTTAATGATTCTATTCATCGGTTAGGAGGTTCAAGTTTTCCAACTACTAATTATTCTATGAAAGGTTACATATCTAATTGTGCTATATATAATAGAATATTATCTCCTTCTGAGATTGTAAAAAATTATAATGCACTAAAGACAAGATTTAGTTTGTAATTTTATTAACTAATTTTTAAATATTTATAAATAGAATAACTAATTTACGATAAATGAGCAAAGTACAAGGAGGTATTAATCAAATAGTTACTGATGGTTTAGTATTTTATATAGATGCTGCTAACCATAAATCATATATCTCTGGAAGTGGAGACACTTCAGATTCTACCACTTATAGTTTAGTAAACAACTTAACAGGTAGTGTAAGTAGTTCTGTAAATTATAATACTGATAATCTTGGATTTTTTTCTTTAAATTCTATTGGAAAAATAGAAGCTCAAAACCCATACTCTACTACTTATACTGATTTATCATTCGCTTGTTGGGTTTATGTAGGAACTTTATTTGATGGTGGTGCTCCTTATGGTACAAATAATGATATAATTTCTAAATGGGACACATCAGGAAATAATAAAGTATTTAAATTACAAATCTCAGCCTCTTCAAATTCAATAGGTAGTGTTAGTGTTCAAGCATCTAATAATGGATCAACTGAAACATCTTTTGTTTCTACAGAACGTGTTGAAAGGGGAAATTGGTATTATTTAGTTGGATGCCATGATAATATAAATCAAAAACTATCAGTATCTGTAAATGGTTCGGCATTTGAATCAACAGATTACTCTAGTGGTATTAAAGTAACAGATAATCAAGTTAAAATTGGTGGTATAGATGCTGAAAATAGTTGGAGTGGTAGTATAGCTTGCGTACAATTATATGATAAAATTCTAACTGATACAGAAGTATTGCAAAACTATAATGCTTTAAAATATAGATTTAATTTATAAAAATAAAAGATATGTCAATTGTTACAAATAAAGAAGAAAAAAAGTTTTTAACAGAAGAAGAATTAAAAACACTTAAAGAAATTCAAACCCAAACTCAAGCATTGATAGTTGAGTTAGGTGAAATTGAAATTACAAAACTTCAACTTGAAGACCGTAAAGAAAAAGGTAAAATTTTTCTCCAAACTTTAACACAACGTGAAAAAGATTTTAGTAAATCCATGTTTGATAAATATGGAGATATAAATATAAAACCAGATTCGGGGGAGATCCAAAAAATAGATTAATTTAAATTAAACTATGATATATTTATAACAAAATAATCTATTAACAAATGGCAGAAACTATTGTATCACCCGGGGTATTAGCAATTGAAAATGATCAATCTTTTATAACATCAACCCCAATCCAAGCAGGAGCCGCTATAATAGGACCTACAGTTAAAGGACCTGTTGGTATCCCAACAATATGTACAACATATAGTGATTATCAAAGTAAGTTTGGATCTACTTTTGAAAGTGGTAGTCAAACATATTCATATTTTACCTCTATTTCAATATATAACTACTTCCAGAATGGTGGTACTTCAATGTTAGTTACACGTGTAGTAAGTGGATCATTTACTCCTGCAACATCATCTATTATTGAAAATGCAAATACTTCAGCATCTATTGTGTTAGAAACACTTACAGAAGGTATTATCATGAATAGCACTGGATCAGAAAATGCTGACGGTTCATTAGTAAATGGTACTGATGATAATATTAGATGGCAAATTACAAATAGGAATATAAATGAAGGTACATTTGAATTAGTAATTAGAAGAGGTGATGATACAACACTTTCACCTTCAAGATTAGAAACATGGAGTAATTTATCACTAGACCCATATTCATCTAATTATGTAGAAAAAGTAATAGGAAACCAAACCCAAACAGTTTCAGAAGATAATGGAGAATATTTTCTTAACCTTCAAGGTGACTTTCCAAACCAATCTAGATATGTTAGAGTAAAACAAGTAAATACATTAACACCAAAATATTTTGATAATGATGGTGATGCAAAACCTGAATTTACAGGTTCTTTACCTTCTTTAGGAAGTGGTTCATTTGGAGCTGCTACAGGTACTAACCTTCCAGGATCATCAGGAAATTATTATGAAAATATAAATAATAGTAACACACAAGGTTTACCTGCTTCTGCTTATACAGAATCTATTTCACTTCTTTCTAATAGAGAAGCATTTAGATATAATATGATTTCAATGCCTGGTATAATAGCTGATGGAACTAATTTCTCTACCCATTCCCCTGTAGCTACTCAACTAATTACAGCAATTGAAGAAAGAGGAGATGCAATAGCTATAATTGATATTGCAGGATATGGATCAAATATAACCCCAGTAGCTACAAATGCAGCGAATTATAATACTTCGTATGCTGCTACTTATTGGCCTTGGACTAAAACTATTGACCCTAATTTAGGTACTCAAATTTGGGTTCCTGCTTCAACAATGATACCAGGAGTATATGCGTTTAATGATAGAATTGCTGAACCATGGTTTGCTCCTGCAGGACAAACAAGGGGACTACTTCCAACAGTAGTTAGAGCAGAAAGAAATTTAACCCAAGGAAACAGAGATACACTTTATGAAAATAAAGTAAATGCAATCTCAACTTTTCCTAATACTGGAGTTGTTGTATTTGGACAAAAAACATTACAAAAAAGAAGAAGTGCTTTAGATCGTGTAAATGTAAGACGTTTATTAATTGAATTAAAAGATTTTATTTCCCAAGTAGCAGATACTTTAGTATTTGAACAAAATGATGTTAATACTAGAAATAACTTTTTATCTCAAGTAAACCCTTATTTAGCAGATGTTCAAAACAGACAAGGTTTAATTGATTATAGAGTAATAATGGATGAATCAAATAATCCACCTGACGTGATAGATAATAATCAATTAATTGGACAAATATATTTAAAACCAACAAGATCAGTTGAATTTATAGTACTAGACTTTAATGTATTACCAACAGGAGCAACTTTTCCTGCTTAGTAATAGTATTTTAAAAAGATAATTAATATTTATAATAAAAAATAGAAAATGGCAAATTTTTCAATTTCACCTGGAGTAACATTAAATGAAATAGACAATACTTTTTTAGTAGGTCAACCTGTCCAAGCAGGTGCAGCAATTATAGGCCCTGCTGTTAAAGGTCCTGTAGAAATACCCACACTAGTTACTTCATATTCAGATTATGTAAATCGTTTTGGTGACACATTAGAAAGTGGTAGTAATGTTTATTCATATTTTACTTCAATTTCAGCATATAGTTATTTCCAAAATGGTGGAGATTCATTATTAGTAACTAGAGTAGTAAGTGGTTCATACACTTCTGCAACATCCTCTATTATTGAAAATGGAGATTCTACTAATTCATTAATATTAGAAACTATTTCTGAGGGAGAAATTATGAATAGTACTTCAACTGAAGGAGCAGGTGGTATTTTACCTTCTGGTTCAAAAGATAATGTAAGATGGGAAATTGCAAGTGCCAATACCTCTTCAGGTAATTTTACTTTAGTTGTTAGACAAGGAAATGATAAAGAAAATAAAAAAGTTAACCTTGAAGTTTGGAATAATGTTAGTCTTGACCCTTATTCTGAAAGATTCATTTCTAAAGTAATAGGAGACCAAAAATTAAACTATAACCCCTCTACAGAACAATTAGAAATTTCAGGTTCTTACCCTAATGCTTCTCGTTATGTAAGGGTAAAATCAATTTCAAATTTAACACCAAACTATTTAGATAATAATGGTATAGCGAAATCTGAATTTACTGGATCTATTCCTGTTATCGGAAGTGGTTCATTCGGTGCTGCTACTGGTGCTTTAGGTGCGGGTGCTAATTTTTATGGTGATGTTTCAACTCAAACACAAGGTTTAGTAGCTGCAAACTATACTAATGCTATAGCATTATTAAACAATATTGAATCATATAAATTTAATGTAATATCAGCTCCAGGATTAACTGATGAATCACATTCATCTTTAATATCAACTTTAATTACAAATACACAAGAAAGAGGAGATGCTATTCTAGTATACGATTCAACAAACCACACTTCAGGAATTAATACTGCAATTTCAGAAGCATCAGGTAGAGATACTTCATATGCCGCAACTTATTTCCCATGGGTTAGTCTTATAGATCCAGGAACAGGAAGATATGTATGGGTACCAGCTTCAACACTAATACCAGGTGTTTATGCAAATAACGATAAAAAAGCTGCCCCATGGTTTGCTCCAGCAGGTATTAATAGAGGTGGTTTATCTGGTGTATTACGCACTCAATTTAAATTAACTCAAGGAAATAGAGATAGTTTATATGAAGCAAATATTAACCCATTAGCAACATTACCAAGAGAAGGTGTTGTTGTATTTGGACAAAAAACACTACAAAAAGACGCTTCAGCATTAGATAGAGTAAATGTAAGACGCTTACTAATCTCATTAAAAAATTACATTAGACAAATCTCAGATACTATAGTATTTGAACAAAACACAGCAACAACAAGAAATAGTTTCTTAGCTAGAGTAACCCCATATTTAGAAACAGTACAACAAAAACAAGGTTTATATGCCTTTAAAGTAGTAATGGATGATTCAAATAATGGTCCTGATGTAATTGATAGAAACCAATTAATCGGACAGGTTTATATTCAACCTACAAGAACAGCAGAATTTATATCAGTAGATTTTATTTTAATGCCTACTGGTGCAGAATTCCCATCATAAAAATTAAAGAATTAGATATTTATAATAGAACAAAAAATAAAATAACAAAATGGCAATTTTAAATCCAAACGAAATTTTTTATACAGCATTTGAACCTAGAATGACTAACAGGTTTATCTTATACATGGACGGAATGCCTTCGTTTTTAGTAAAAGGAATGTCTGCTATTAACTTAAGTCAAACAGCAGTAGCGCTTAACCATATTAATGTCCAACGTTACGTAAAAGGTAAAACAATTTGGAACACTATTACTTTTACAATGTATGAAGCAATTACACCTGCAGGTTCACAAACAGTAATGGAATGGGTAAGACTACACCATGAATCAGTAACAGGTAGAGATGGTTATTCTGATTTCTATAAAAAAGATATCACATTTAATGGTTTAGGACCAGTTGGTGATGTTGTAAACGAATGGATTATTAAAGGTGCTATGATTACAAGTGCTAACTTTGGAGATTATAGCTGGGATGATGATGGAACAGCTGTAAATATAACTCTTGAAGTACAACCAGATTACTGTATATTGAATTACTAAAATTAATTTTAAAATATATTTAAAAGCTCTACTTAATACGTGGAGCTTTTATTTTTCCTTGGTTATCTAATTAGATTTTATTATATTTATAACATATACACACGAATGAAATATAATAGTTTACGTACGTTAGTAAAAGAAGAGCTAAAAAAAGCTATAAATGAGGACTATCAAGATAAATACAAAATGGTAGGTACTTTAATTACTGACATTAAAGAACGCCCTCAAAAAGAAATATATTCTGATATTAGAGCAATTCCTGGAATTACTGTTATTTCATCAACAGAACCACTTGCTTATGCTGATCAAAATTTAAATAAATTTAAAGCTATATTAAGTGTTAAAGTAGATGGATACCCTTGGATTACAAAAGGTGGATTTAACAGAGAAAAAATGATGGAAATAGCCCAGGATATTAGAAAAGTACCAGGAGTTAAAGCTTTCTTTGTAGGAGAGGATAATATCTCACAGATTTAATATATGTATATCAAACAATAAAGTTATTTTAAATAAAAATTATGAGTGAATTTAAGTTACCTACAGAAGTTGTAGAGTTACCTTCAAAAGGATTATTATATTCTGAAGAATCAGGATTAAAAAGCGGTAAAATAGAAATGAAATATATGACCGCAAAAGAAGAAGATATCTTAACTAACCAATCTTACATTTCAAAAGGAACAGTATTAGATAAACTAATGCAATCTTTAATTGTATCTAAAGTTGATTATAGTTCATTATTAGTAGGAGATAAAAATGCAATTATGGTTGCCGCCCGTATTCTAGGATATGGATCAGAATATAAATTTTCATATGCTGGGGAAGATCAAATAGTTGATTTATCACAAATTGAAAATAAAGATATAGATGAATCTTTATTTAAAGAAGGAAAAAATCAGTTTGAATTTACTCTCCCACATTCCAAAAATCACATTACTTTTAAACTTTTAACTCATAAAGATGAAAGAGATGTTCAACGTGAACTAGATAGTTTAAAAAAGATAAATAAAGATGCTTCTCCTGAATTAACAACTCGTTTAAAATATATGATTACTTCTGTGGAGGGGAAGACAGAAACAAAAGACATTCGAGATTTTGTTGATAATTATCTCTTAGCCAAAGATTCAAGAGCATTAAGAGAACATGTTAAAGAAATTCAACCCGATGTTGATCTAACTTTTTTTCCCGATGGCGCTGAAAATAGAGTCAATATTCCAGTTGGGGTTAACTTTTTTTGGCCTGACTTCTAATACAGTAGCTGAAACCAGAGCTGCAATATTTCAACAAATACATCAAATAGTATTTCATGGTAAAGGTGGGTATGACTGGGAGACAGTGTATACTATGCCTATATGGCTTCGTCGCTTTACATTCAATGAAATTCAAAAATTCTACGATGAAGAGAAAAAAGCATATGAAAATTCTTCAAAACCTGGATCTAAAACTGTTATTGGTGCAGATGGTAAAGTAAAAGCACCACAGTTTTTAAAAGGTGCACAAAATAAACGCCCCTCAACTTATAAATAAAGATTATATCCTTAAATATTTATAATAAAATATCCTTAGATGGCTCTTAAAAAAGATATAGAAGAATTAGAAAGAAAAATAAAAACCATTGAAAGACTTTCTGGCCAATTTGGTAAAAATATAAATACTGCTAATTTAAAACCTCTTGAGCAAAATGCTGAAGCAATAAATTCTATATATAGAGATTTACTTCAACAACAAAAAGAATTTAATTCTGAATTAGATGTATCTATAAGCTCATTTAACGATATATTAAGTAGCCTTAAAAAATCTTCTAATTCAATAAGCCAGTCTAAAAAGGCAATGGGTGGTTTATTAAGTATTGCCCAAAAACTCCAAGATAATCAAAAAGGATATTCAGATTTATCTGTAAAAGAGATTCAAAATCTTAAAAATTTAGCAAAAGTTCAAAAAAATAGATTACAAGATTCTAAAATAGGTTTAGAAAGAGAATCTGCTGAACTCCAATCTCAAATTACAGCTCAAAAAGCTATAGTAGCTCAAAGAAAGATATCAGGTAAAAGTTATATAAAAGAACTTAATGAAGCTAAAAAACTTGAAAAACAGTTAGGTTTTATAGAAAAAAACCATGCTCAAGTTTCAAGTCTGTTAAATGATCAAAATGCCGGTTTAACTGTATTAAATAAAGAATTAGATAGTGCTGAAAAATATACACAAGATGTTGCTGACAATTTTGATGTAGGAGCAGCAAGTATTCAAGGATTAGGAGCAGCTTTAAATAAATTAGGACTAGGCAGCCTTGGTGAAAAACTAGGTTTAGATGAGGCACAAAAGAAAATGAAAAGCATATCGAAAGATATAGCAGATGATATAAAACGCCAATCAGACTTAGAAGATGAACTTGCAGAAAAAAGAGGAAAACTTTCAGATAAACAAATTAAAGCAGGATTTGGTGGAAAAGGATTAAAAGATTTATTAGCAGAAAAAGATGCTATAAGTGAAAAAAATGCTGGTTTATCTAAAATGGGTAAACAATTCCAAGTTTTAAAAGGTGGTGTAAAATCATTAGGTAAGTCTTTAATGACAAACTTATTAAGCCCTGCAACTCTTATACTTGGAACAATTAAAATGATTGTTGATGCTCTCATATCTGGAGATCAACAAGCAGGAGAGTTAGCTAAGGGATTAAATATGTCTTATCAAGAATCCCTAAGAGTAAGAGATAACTTACGTGGTATAGCTACTTCTGCAATGGATTCTGCCGTAAATACTAAAGGCTTACAAGAATCCTTAATGGCTGTTAACCAAGAAATGGGCACTAGTGGTATGGTTTCTGAAGAAACTTTAGTCACTATGACTAAATTAAATAAACAAGCAGGAATTTCTTATGACACCCAAAATGCTTTATTTAAAATAGGTGCAGCTACAGGTAAAGGATATAAAGACTCATTTGAAACATTCCAAGCAACCGCAAAAATAGAATCGTATAGATTAGGTGTAGCAGTCAATACTAAACAGTTAATGGCTGATATGGCAAATATTTCAAATGCCGCAAAATTATCAGTAGAAGGGGGAGTAGAAGGTTTAGCTAAACAAATGACTATAGTAAAATCTTTGGGAATGGAGTTTGGTAAGCTTGAAGGGATAGCTGATTCATTATTAAATTTTGAATCCTCTATAGCTTCTGAATTAGAAGCTGAATTACTTACAGGTAAAGACCTAAATTTTGAAAAAGCTCGACAACTAGCTTTAGATAATGATTTAGCAGGAATGGCACAAGAAATTTCTTCTCAAATAGGAACAGCTAAAGATTTTGGTAAGATGAATCGTATAGCTCAAGAAGCTTTTGCTAAAGCTGCAGGTATGTCTAGAGATGAATTAGCTGGGGTTCTTATAGAACAAGAAGCTCTAGCAGCTATAGGTGGAGAGTTAAGTGATAAAGAAAAAGAAGCTTATGAAGCAGCCAAGCAAAAATATGGTGCTGAAAAAGCTGCCCAAATGCTAAAAGATGGACAACTTGACCAAATGGTTAAGCAACAAAACATCCAACAAAGATTTAATGATTCATTAGAACAAATGAAAGAAATTTTTGTAACTATAGCTGAACCTATTTTACAAATGGTTGATCCTCTTGTGAATATTATACAAAATATTCTTCCACCTTTTGTTGCAATGGTTCAAATGATATTATATCCTATAAAAAAAATAGCTGAATTTATAGGATTCATAGGGGATGGATTTACAATGGTAGGAGAAAAAATAGGAGAGTTTCTCCCTAATTTGGGTATAGTTGGAAAAATTCTAAAGGGAATAGCTAGTATTGCTATTGTTATGGCTGCATACTCAGCATTCGCTTCATTATCTGCAATTCCTATTGTGGGATCAGTATTAGGTGGAATCGCAGCAGCTGGAATTTTATCAGCAGGATTTGGCCTTCTTGCAGGTGTATCAAAAGGTGATGATGTTCTTTCTCCTGGAAAGGGTACTGGTGGATATGGTGATCGTACTTTATTTGGACCTGAAGGAGCAATTCAATTAAATAATAAAGACACTGTTATAGCAGGAACTGATTTATTTGCTGATGATATGGTATCTGCCCCTAAAGGTCAAATTCAAGTAGCAAATTCAACTTCAAAACCCTCAGAATCAAAACCTGTAGGAAATGGTGATATTGTAGCAGGAATATCTCAATTAAACCAAAATCTATCAGGAGCATTTAAATTTAATCAAGTTTCTGGGATTGCAATTCAATAATTTTAACAATTTACTATATTTATAATAAAACAATAACCATGGGAATTTTAAATAAATTACAACAAGAAGGATCTGATTTAAGTGGACTTAATGGAGAAACTCCTCCATCTGCCCCTAGCCAAGCAGAATCAACTCTACATAAAACTTATTCAATTAATGGAAACCCTACAATGCCTGGTTTCCCAACTCCTTCAGAATTAGATTTAGATGGTACTACTCCTCCAAAATATTTGGATACTCCACCTGAATAGTAAAAAAATATACATATAAATGGGTCTTTTAATAAAATTAAATAATGGGGATACCTCATTTAAATCACTAAAATTTGGTAAAGACAGACCAGGAGGTGGTGATAGTGGGCAACCCTATATTAAAAAACCAATTTCAAATCAACCTTTATCTGCTTTAGATGGGGATGGTTTACTTAGAGGGGGACTTAGAGCTCCTTTAAGAGCACTTGATGATACTGCAAGGTTATCAAAATACTTTTTTGATTTTAAAAACCCAAGTGGTCTTCTTTTTACAGCAAAACAAAATCTCCTTTCAAGAATATCAACAAAAACAGAAGTCGCTTCAACATCCCCTGATGATTTTGGTGGAGGTAGTGCTTATTCTCCTAATATTGCATATGGTAAAGGTACAATTAATGAAGGTATATACACCCCCGCTTCAACTATACTACAAGCAGCTGGGAATTTTATAGGAGGGCACTTAAATAAACAAGGTATTGACCCAACTGGAATTAAAGAAAATCTTTCTATTACTCCATATTCAAAAGTTGCTTCCATATTAAACAAACCTGAAAACAATTCAGCTAAAACAAATTCCAAAGGGAATATAGAATACACAGGTGAAAATAGCTTTTCTAATAGACTTTTAAATTTTTGGAGTACAAAACAACTCAATCAATTTGAACTATTCCCAGAACTACTTTATAAATATAGTGGTGGAGCTGGATCTACTTTAGGTATAGGAGAAACAGGTATTAAATTTGCTACTATGCCTGATGGGGTTACTCCTTTAAGAACAGGTATAAACAGTTCTTTTTATAAAGATGAAAGAACTCGTGGTGAATATCTAAGTGGTAAAATATTACCTTCTAATAAAACATATATCAACTATGTTGATGGAGTTCCTATATTTGAAGATTCTTTAGACTATAGTAAATTTGTTCCAATTAGTATATATGGCACAGATAATGCTTCTTTAATAGTAAGTAATGAGTTTCCCTCTGACCCAAGTAATTTAAAAGGTATAGGATTTAATACATATCAATCTTTATATAATAGAGTTAAAAACATGGGAAAAATGTCCATGGATTATTCTATTAAAATCCCAGGCAGACACCACCAAAAAGAAAAAAACCAATTCCCAATAAAAGCTTCTACTGCATATAACATAGCAATTAAACCTTTAGTTGAAAGTACAATAGAAGGTTTTAAAATTGATTATGAAAAAATCAAAAAAGAAAAAATTAAAGCATTAAAAACAAGAATACAAAATGCCGAAGCTTCTAAAAACACCCCACTTTTAGGTAAAAAAATAAAACTAAAGAATTTTACCCCTTCCCAAAGTTATATGTCAGCCTTAAATAATAGTTCAGGTATTTCAAGATCATTTTTACAAAGTGGTTATAATTCACTAACTAATATTCAAGTAACAGAATTTGAAGAGTATAATGAAATTGAAAAAGCAGCAGCTGTAGCTAGAATAAATATTAATATAGATAAACTTAAAAAAGAAATAGCTGATTTAGAAGCTGCACAATTTGACCCTGATAATATTGATGGACCACTTCAAATCTTATCCTCTGGTTTAGGAGATTCAAGAAAAGGTTTAACAAGAGGTGATGCTAACTTTTACTTTGGAGATGAAAACAGAAGTGTATATAAAAGGGGAGAGGATAATAAACCTACTTTAATTCCACGAAGAGATTATATTAATAACTTAACCCCAACCTTAAATGAAATTTTATCTAAACGTAATATTGTATACACAGCTAATACTACTGATGATAGATTTCCCAAAATAGTTTTAGAAAATAGAGTACATGCGGGTGATCCTGGTGCTACTCAAGGAAGTAGAACTAAAGCTTTAGATAAAATTAATGCAAAAGCACCTTATACTGGCAAAACAGGAAAAGGTGATTACCAATATAGGAAAAATGCAAATGACTTTGCTCATTTTAGAATAGGGGTATTAGACCCATTCATCCCACAAAATGCAGCTTACATGAATTTTAGAGCACTTATAGAAGATGTTAGTGATGACTATACTGCTGAATGGAGTGGACAAAAATATATGGGAAGAGCAGAAAAACTTTATAAATATAATGGGTTTGATCGCAAAATGAGTTTAAGTTTTAAAGTTGTTGTTATGTCTCAAGCTGAGATGCCTGCTATATACTCAAAACTTAATTACTTAGCATCATCTTTAGCCCCAGCTTATTCAGCTAATGGGTATATGGCTGGAAACATTGCTTTACTTACATTAGGTGAATACGTTTATGAGCAGTATGGAATTATAACTTCACTAAGTTATAAAATACCCCCTGAATCTTCTTGGGAATTAATTATTGGTGAAGGTAAAGGGTTAGATGAATTACCTTTTATGATTGATGTTTCTATGAACTTTACACCAATCCATGACTTTAGACCTGAAGTTGGTAACCATAATAGATATATTACCCATAACATGAGACTACCATACTCAGGAGTCCCATTAAAAACTACTAGGGATAAAGAAACTTTAACTGAACCTGTACCACCACCAACAACTACAGTAGTTGATACATCAGAAGATGTAATAGATGTAGATGCTTTAAGAAAAAAAGTGCAAGCTTTAGGTACTTCCCAATACAATCCAAATGAAATAAAAATGGACCCAATAATACAAGACTCAATGACCGCTGCAAATGTTGGTACACAATTCAGTCAGGATTATTACAGTAGACAAGCTAAAGATGTTCAAAAAAGTTTTGCTAATCCAACCTACACTTATAATACCGATTTATCTGATATGTCATTTATGGATTAAAAATAAATAAAAATTATGTCAAATAGATATCAACCTTTTAAAACCTTTTCAACACCTGAGTCTCCCATTAAAAGATACCAGAATGTAAAATACCCTGAAATCCCCCGTGATACTTCAGATACTTATTTGTATACTACTAGAGGTGATAGATATGATATCTTATCCCAAGCTTATTATGGAAATAGTTCTTTATGGTGGATAATATCTATAGCTAATGTTAATAGTACAACCCCTGATTCTTTAGTACCTGAAATAGGTGCCCAAATTAGAATACCATCAAGTTCAAGGCTACCACAGATATTATCTAATTTTGCATCTATTAACAGTTATAAATCAACTCCTAATATAGGTAAAAAAGGAAATAATAGTTCTGGTGGAGGGTATTAAAAAATATAAAATGTTATAAAAATGCCAAAATTAATAGGACAAGAATTACAACAATATTTAATAGACCAAATAAATATTAGACAACAAGTTCATGGAACAGGTGTAAATTCTAAACGTACACCTGAACAGATTTCTTATTTAAATTCAAAAACAGCTTGGGCAAAAATGGCTTCAAGTGTAATTCTAGAACCAGACAGAAGAGCAGAGGAAAATATAGATGAAAGATATGATGGTAAAAGATTAGCCAAACAACACATATTAAGTTCAGGACTTTCAGCGAAATACGATAATGAAAATAATATTGTAAATCCTCGTGGGGTAAACGGTAAAAATGGATTTGATAATTTGTTTGGTATGGAAAATGGAATATATGGTGTAAATCCAACTAGTGAAGTTTACACACAATTCGGTACTGTCCCTATGCCAGGTATAGAAAGTATAGATGTAAAAGCTTTAAACCGCGGCTCTATTAAAGATATCACAGTAAAAGTTTTTGCATATGGCCCAGAGCAATTTAAATTAATAGATTTACTTTATTTAAGATTAGGGTACACTATGTTTATAGAATGGGGGTGGTCTTTGTATGTAGATAATGAAGGACAATTATCTTCATTAGGAGTTTCTATAGTAGATAGTGATGATGGTTTTTTTAGAGATAACTTTTGGAATACTGAAGGGGTAGGTTTCCGTCAACTCTATGAATATATTTCTGACTATAGAATAGCAACAAATGGTAACTATGATGCAATTGTAGGAAAAGTAGTAAATTATGATTGGTCTGTGGATGATACTGGAAAGTATTCTATAACTATAAAACTTAAAACTTTTGGGGATATTATAGAATCTTTAAAGTGTAATCTAACACCTACATCAACAGTAGGACAATTTATAAATGAAGCCTATAACTTATTCCAATCAGTAAATAATGTAGAAGGTACGAC